>Ga0163150_10001370_pt1 | contig 41426 bp, 26 predicted proteins | sample OliLakLV19P2IB_FD_148628 | JGI IMG/M metagenome (GOLD analysis project Ga0163150, IMG submission 148628) | Freshwater microbial mat bacterial communities from Lake Vanda, McMurdo Dry Valleys, Antarctica - Oligotrophic Lake LV.19.P2.IB | ecosystem: Environmental > Aquatic > Freshwater > Lake >... | reverse complement strand
AGTCAGGGGTCGATCGGATTAATGGGGTTGTTGGGATCGTTGGGATTGTTGTTAATGGGCTGCAGCGGAGGCGTCACGCGGTCAATATCAGGCTTCACCGGCAGCGGCACCGGCACGCCTTCGTTCGGCAGCGTCGCGTGGGCGGAGACCAGCGTGTACCGCCCCGGCCCTTTCGCGCCGTTGTCGCCATCGGCAAAGAATCGGCTCGCGAACGGCACGCCCAGGTTCAGTTTGTGCGTGATGTTCACCGTCACCACATCGCGCACGCCGAAGCGGTACGGGCTTTCGGGAAGCGGATCGAACGTCACATCGTCCTCGCTGATGACGTTCGTCTCGACGACTTCGATCTCGGTGTTGGCCTCGGCGTAATACACCTTCGCCGCCAGCATCGATTCGACCCAGGCGGGCTCGGTGGCGCCAAAGGAGGAGTAGTGGCTGCGGATGGCGGCGACCATCGCGTCGGCGGGCCCGCTGCCAGATTCGAGCTGCCCGGCGACGGGAACAAGCGACATGTACGCCGCCTGCCGGATGCGTTCGTACTTCAGGCCCGAGGGCGAGTAGTGGTTGGCGGGCTGGTCGCCGTCGCGCGAGTAGTCCTGCGGGATCTCAATGGTGGCCTGCCGGGTCGCCTGGTAGGCGGCGTAGTGAACGTACATGTTGCCGGCCATGAGCATCATCGATTGCACGAGCACGAGGCTGAGGATGAGGAGGATCGGGCAGACGAGGGCGAACTCGATGGAGGTGGTGCCGCGCGAATCGGCGGCGAGCGAGCGGATCGCATTCTGGCGAGACGCCCGGCCGAGACGGATGGTGGCCCGGACGAGCACGCCGAGGATGACGACGCTGAGGAGGATGATGCCCGCCAGGAGCAAGCCGAGCTTGCTGGTGAGGGCTTGCACGATCCAACCTTCGGCGATAAACGGAAGGGCGGTCGAAGCCATGAACGTCCTCGCAGAAGCGGACGGGGTGGGGAGTTTGGACCTATCGGGACAACGGGCAATCTACGGTAATTATCGTACCACAAACGACCAATATCCAGCGGAGCGGCGACAATCGGCGGGGTGGCGCTGGGAGGGCGAGGCTCCCGCCGAGCCGTCCGCTTGCGAGGCTCGAAGCCGAGCAAGCGGAACTCGCGCGGCGGACTGCTGATCCTGCGATGCTCCCTGAGTGTCTGTCGCTCAGGCCACGTTCCGTAAAACCGGCTCGGCAGGAGCCTCGCCCTCCCAGCGCCGAGCCACCTACCCAAACAACGATTGATCCAACGCCACGTCCTGTTACGCCTTCACGCCATCGTCCACGGCATCCGCACCTTCAGCAGCAGCTCGATGCCCGCCAGGATCGCCCCGATGCTCACCGGGACGGCCAGCGCGATCTGCACGCTGCCCTCGCCTTGCAGGTCGGGCTTGACCTTCGCGGCCGCCATCAGCGCCGCATTGGCGATACGGCGAAGCGTGTTGCCGACGATACGCCTGCGGACCATGATGATCACCGCGATCAAGGCCGCCCCGATGAAGCCGTAGAAAGCCGCCCCGAGTACGACTTCCCAGTTGGCGGCGATCGCGCCGATCGCCGCGAACAGCTTCACGTCGCCGCCGCCCAGCGCCCCGGCCATGAAGATCAGAAACGCGGGGATGAACCCGGCAAGCATGGCGATGCCCGCGTTCTTGAGTCCATTAAACAGTCCTATGTGCCCGGCCTCGGCAAACCCCATCGCCGCCGCCAGCACGAACCCCGCCGCAATGGCCGGCCCAAGCAGCAGATTCGGGATCCGGCCCGTCCGCCAATCAAAAACCGCCGCGGTCAACACCACGGCGGTCAATAGTCCAAACGCCAAATAACCGTGCAACCCGGCCCCCGATCCATCCTCGGATGCCTGCGAAGCCTGAACCGCCAGCATGAAAAACCACAGGCTTCCTGCCATTGCATGCCTTGCGAGAAAGGCGGGGCGGTCCGAGACGAGTGCAGGAGCCAGCGCACTTTTACTGCCGCTGCCACTGCTCCTGCCACTCTCTTACTGGAATGGGTCGCCGCCCTGCTGATAGCCTTGGTTATCGTCCTTGACCTCGGTCCAGAGCCCGCTGACCCACTCGGTGATATTGTCCTTAAAGAAAATCAGGATGCCCAAGAGCGGCAGGATCAGCGCGCCGATGAGCAGAATCTTCTCGAGGCCTTCGGCGCCGCGCTCATCATTGAGCATGCGCCGCAACTCACTGGTGATCTTCTTCAGCATGGGAACACTCCAGATAATTTAGGCGAACCGAGCGAAACTGTCGCCGCCCGGCCGGGGCGGGATGTAAAAGCAGTTAGGGGCAAGGCAGGCTGCTGATCATCGTCATCATGCGGTAGTAATCGACGATCACGCTCAAGCACATTGTCAAAAGGTACACCGCCGGTAACGCGATGGCCCCCAAAAGCAGCGCCCATTCCAGCGAGGTCGTGCCGCGTTCATCGCGGCGGAGCCGCCGGACCGCCCGGCGCAGCCGCCGCAGGGTCGCCCAAGGGCGGTTGCGGCGGGGTGTGAATTCCTTGGCGGCGTGGAACATCATCTTCATTCTTGCTGACGACCCGACTCACGTCAACTCAAATATGTGTTTTGTCCGATCAGTGACCAGTTGCCGTTCATGCGGCCGCAGGTTCTCCGCGAAGGTCGAACGCTGGCCGGTCCAGGTCAATTGCACGTTCTTCTTATCGTTCGGATCGGGCTGCACCGTGAAGATGTCGCGGAGCTTGTACCGTCCGTCGTCGCCTAATGGCTCTACCTCACTAACGTGCGTGAGCATCCGGCGTCCACCCACGTGCCGGCTCATCTGCACAATCACATCAATCGCCGACGACACCTGCGACCGCAAAGCCGCCAGCGGGAGTTCCACTTTGCTCATCAGGGCCATCGTCTCCAGCCGGTTGAGGGCGTCGTGCGGATTATTCGCGTGCAGCGTGCCCATCGATCCGCCGTGGCCGGAGGTCATGGCCTGGATCATGTCCAGCGCCTCGCCGCCGCGCACCTCGCCGATGATGATGCGGTCGGGCCGCAGCCGCAGCGACGAGCGGAACAGCTCGCGGATCGCCACCTGTCCGCGCCCGAACCGGTCCGGCGGCTTCGTCTCCATCGAGACCACGTGCTCCTGCTGCAACTGTAGCTCCGCCGAGTCTTCGATCACCACCACGCGCTCACCCTCGGGGATGTAAACCGACAGCGCGTTGAGCAGTGACGTCTTGCCGCTCGACGTGCCGCCGGCGACGAGCACGTTGCGTTCCGCCGCGATGGCGATCTTCAGGTACTCGCTGGCCTCGTAGGTCAGCGTGCCCAGGTGGATCAGCCAGTCGAGGTCGAGCGTGGTGGTGTTGAACTTACGGATGGTCATCACCGTGCCCTTGCGGGCGCAGGGCGGCCGGGCGACATGGACGCGCGAGCCGTCAGGCAGCCGCGAGTCGATCAGCGGGTTCTCATCCGTAACGCTCTTGCCGGTGAACTGGAGGATGTTATTGACCGCCGCCTCATACGCCTCGTTGTCGCTGAACACGGCAGGCGTCTTGATGATCTGCCCGTCGCGCTCGATGTAAATCTCATCGAACTTGTTGACCATCACCTCGGTGACGCCCTCATCGCCGAGGTACGACTGGATGGGCGCGAGGTAGTGCTTGACGGTGGCGGTAAAGAGGTCGAAGTCGTTCATATTCGAAGGAAAGAATAGCGGGGCGAAGCGGCAAACGCGAAGCGCAAATGAACAGGCGAGAAGGGGGCGTCCGCTCTTTGGCCAACCCTTGAGGTCCCTCGAGGGTTGCTTGTTGCACGCAACAATACCTGGGTACTTAGATGGTACGATAGCTGCCGATCGAGAAACACAGTTCCAGCATCACGAGAGTGCCCATCGAACATGGCAAGACGCGCCCCGAAAGCCACGGACGGCTCCCACCTCTTCGTTCACCACGAGCATGCCCACGCCCGCCGCATCCGCCGGCAGCGAGCCCTGTTCATCCCGCGCATGTTGGAAGCGGCGGCGAGCGGGGTTCAGGGCGTTCAATTGGCCGGCCCCGCGCAGGATCACGCCTACGCCATCGCCGTCCGCTGGGCGGACCTCGAATCATCCGGCGAACTGGCCAAACACAAAGAAACCTCCATCGATACTCAGTTCCTCGACCAGCTCTTTGGTGAAGGCCTCGATTATCAACTTAAGACGAATAGCCCGACCGCATGGCACCTCGAACACAAGTTCACCGTCCCCGGCGTCGGCACCGCCGATGCCGCCATCGGCGAGTTCCCCGCAGCCAAGAGTCCGACTGTCGTAATCGAGCTGAAGGATGGCCGCACCGACCTTGACCGCGACAAATCCAGCGGCCGCACCGCCGTGCAGCAGTGCTGGGACTATCTCAACGCGATGCCGCAGTGTGCCTGGGGTATCGTCTCCAATTTCGCAACCATCCGACTCTATCACCGCAGTAAAGGCGCGCTCGCTTACGAAGAGTTCACCTTGCAGGAACTGCGGAATCGAAAACGCTTCAACGAGTTTTACGTTCTCTTCGAGCGCGGCGGCCTGCTCCCCTCCAAGCTCTCGCAAGCACCGCGCGCCGCCGCGCTGCTCCAGCAGACCGAGAAGCGCCAGAAGGAAGTCGGTGATGAACTCTACGAGTCCTACCGCTTCCAGCGGCTGCGCCTCATCGAGCACCTCAAGACCGTCCATCGCCGGCCCCTTGACGAGTCAATCCGCGTCGCCCAGAAGCTGCTCGACCGTATCATCTTCATCGCCTTCTGCGAGGACCGCGACCTGCTGCCGGAACGATGCCTGGAACGCGCTCACGATGCCGTGGGCGCATTCTCGCGGGTCACCAATCCGCGCTGGCAGAACTTTCTGGGGCTTTTCCAGGCGATCGACAAAGGCAGTCAAGGCCTGCCGCCGATCGACGCTTTTAACGGCGGACTTTTCGCCAATGATCCCGAAGTCGACGACCTGAGCCTCGATGACGATCCTTGGACAACCGGTTTCAAGGGCTTCGGCACTTTCGACTTCTCCGAAGAAGTCAACGTCGAAGTGCTCGGCCAACTCTTCGAGCGATCCATTACCGAATTGGAAAAACTCCGCATCGGTGGACTCTTCGCCCTTAAAGCCAACATTGAAGGCGTCCCCGAAAACGGAAGCAGGCAGCCCAAGGCCGGCAAGACCAAAGCGAAAGCGAGTAAGAAGGAAGCCGACGAATCGCCGCTCTCGAAGATGCCCAAGAGCGCCCAGCGCAAGCGATTCGGCATCTACTACACGCCGCCGGCCTTCACCGGCCTCATCGTCGAGCGAGCCGTTGATGCGCTCATCCGCGACCGATTCGCGGCGCTGGCCGTCCAGCACCAAGTCGATCCCGAAGCCCGCGACAACCCGGACCCGAAAAAGCTGCTCGCGTACTGGACCGCTTGCCTCACCGCACTCAAGTCCGTCACCGTCTGCGATCCCGCCTGCGGCTCCGGCGCGTTCCTCATCCGCGCTTACGACGCCCTCGACGCCCACTACAAGGCCGTCGTCCACGGCCTCGCCGGTGCCGGCGAGCCGGCCGACAGCGTCCTCCAGATTGAAGACTCGATCCCCGACCTCATCCTCAACCACAACCTCTACGGCGTCGACCTCTCCCGCGAAGGCGTCGAGATCACGCAGCTTGCCCTCTGGATCCGCTCGGCCCGCAAAGGCAAGACGCTCGCCGACCTCTCCCGGCACATCATCCACGGCAACAGCCTCATCGCCGATACAACCGTCGATCCCAAAGCGCTCGACTGGCACAAGCAGTTCCCGTCGATCTTCGGCGAAGGCGGCGCGGGCGGCTTCTCATGCGTTATCGGCAACCCGCCGTGGGAGCGGGTGAAGGTGCAGGACCGTGAGTTCTTCTCGCTCACCGATCCGGTCACCGCGGGTGCCGTCAGTGCCAGCGACCGCCGAAAGCGCATCGCGGCAATGCCGAACGTGAACCCGGAACTTCACGGCTCTTATCTCGCGGCCCGCGACCACGCCCAGAAGATGCTGGACTACGCCCGCAACTCCGGCCGTTACCCGCTCACCGGCAAGGGCGACGTGAACCTCTACATGCTCTTCGCGGAACTGGCCCGTTCGCTCGTCGCCCCTGACGGCCTCGCAGGCATTCTCGTGCCTTCAGGTATCGCCACGGACGACACGACCAAGGAGTTTTTCAGCGGTCTGATGGACGACAAGCGGCTCGTGTCGCTGTACGACTTTGAGAATCGCGACAAGGTATTTGAGGACGTTGATGGGCGCTTCAAGTTCACGGCGCTGATCTTTGGGGGAGAAGATCGAAAGACCGAGCAGGCGGACTTCGTGTTCTTCGCTCATAGCGTGGATGAAACCGCCGCGAGTCACAAGCTGCGCCACATCGCGCTGACTGCGGCGGACATGGCGCTGTTCAACCCGAACACGAAGACCTGCCCGATCTTCCGCAGCCGGCGCGATGCCGACCTGACCAAGGCGATCTACCAGCGCGTGCCGATCCTCATTGACGAGAACCGACGGCAAGGCGGCAATCCCTGGGAGATCAAGTTTTTCACAATGTTCCATCAGACCAACGACGCCGATCATTTCAAGCCCGGCGAGTATTGGGAGAAGCTGAAATACAAGCTGACTGGGAACGTGTATGCGAAGGGGAAGAAGCGGGCGCTGCCGCTTTACGAGGCGAAGATGGTGCAGGCCTTCGACCACCGCGCCGCGAGCGTGCTGGTGGAGGAAGACAACTGGGTGCGGCAAGGGCAGAAGGCCGAGACCATGCCGGTGCAGCATCAGAACCCCGAGTTCGCGGCGATGCCGCGGTGGTGGGTGGCGGAGAATGCGGTGGATGCGGTCACGGAGGGACGGAAGCGCGACTGGTTACTCGGATATAAGGACATTACCAGCGCGACCAATGAACGCACCATGATCGCCGCGTTCCTGCCGTGGGTTGCAGTCGTTAACTCCGCTCCGCTGATGTTTCCGGGGGAGAAAATCGCGGCCCGCGCCGAATGCTGTCTCCTCGCCAATCTCAATGCGTCAGTCTTTGATTTCGTTGCCCGTCAGAAGGTGGGGAGTGTTCACCTCAACTTCTTCATCGTGCAGCAACTCCCTGCGCTGCGGCCCGACACCTACGCCGACAAATGCCCGTGGTCCAAGCGCGAGACGCTCGAGGCGTGGATCAGCGAGCGCGTGCTGAAGCTGACCTGCACCGCCGAAGACATGGTCCCGCTGGCCAAGGCGTGCGGATTCAAGGGCTCGCGCGGCGATGGGGTTCACGTCTGGAAGGAGGCCGAGCGGGCCCAGCTTCGGGCGGAACTCGACGCCGCCTTCTTTATTCTCTACGGGATCGACCGCGTTGACGCCGGTTTCATCCTCTCGACCTTCACGAACACGGGGTTCGTCCATCCCGAGCAACGCGGCCCCGGCGGCGAGGCCTGGGTGCGGGCCGGTACAGGCGACATGGTGCTCGAAGCGTACGACCACCTGATGGGGTTCGAGCATTGACGAGGCCATCGCGTCCGCAAAGGTGCGGTGGCGAATCTCCCCTCCCTAAGAGCGTGTATGAGAAGTCAGAGATCAGAGATCAGAGGTCAGTAAGACCGGCCACATCGCCGCGTTCGGCTCCGAAGCTGACTTCTGACATCTGACTTCTGACCTCTTCTCATACACGCTCTCAGAGGGCGGGGGCTCTGAGACTGAGCCTTGGGCCGTGCCGTTCACGCAATTATCGCCTTCACATGCTCCGCTTCCTCGACGCCGGTCAAGCGCTGGTCGAGGCCCTGGAACTTCACCGAGAACTTGTTGTTGTCGATGCCCATCAGGTGGAAGATCGTCGCGTTGATCTCGTTCACGTGGACAGGGTCTTTGGTGATGTTGTAGCTGAAGTCGTCGGTCTCGCCGTGGACGGTGCCGCCCTTGACGCCGCCGCCGGCCATCCACATGCAGAAGTTCCGCGGGTGGTGGTCGCGGCCGTAGTCGTCCTTGGTGAGGTTGCCCTGCGAGTAGACGGTTCGGCCGAACTCGCCGCCCCAGACGACGAGCGTGGAGTCGAGCAGGCCGCGCTGCTTGAGGTCGAGCACGAGGGCGGCGTTGGCCTGATCGGTGTCGTTGACTTGATTGGTGAGGGCGCTGGGCAGCGAGCCGTGCTGGTCCCAGCCGCGGTGCAGGAGTTGGACGACGCGGACGCCGCGCTCGATGAGCCGGCGGGTGAGGATGGCGGCGTTGGTGTAGGTGCCGGGCGTCTTCACGTTGGGGCCGTACATGTCGAGGATGTGCTGCGGCTCCTTGGACAGGTCGACGAGCTCGGGCACCGAAGTCTGCATGCGGAAGGCCATCTCGTACTGTGAGATGCGGGTCTGGATTTCGGGATCGCCCATCTGCTCGAAGCCGCGCTGGTTGAGCTTGTTGAGGGCATCCAGCATCGTCCGGCGATCATCGGCATCGACGCCGTCGGGGTTCTTCACGTAGAGCACGGGGTCGCCGACGCCGCGGAGGGCGACGCCGTTGAAGCGCGAGGGGAGGAAGCCGGATCCCCACATGCGGTTGTAGAGCGCCTGCCCGTTGCCGCTGGAGGGGAAGCGCGGGGTGAAGACGACGAAGGAGGGGAGCTCGTTGTTGTCGCTGCCGAGGCCGTAGGAGAGCCACGAGCCGATCGACGGCTTGCCCGGGATTTCGGAGCCGGACATGACGAAGGTGCAGGCGGGGTCGTGGTTGATCGCGTTGGTGTGGACGGAGCGGATGAGGGCGATCTCGTCGACGATCTTGGGCGAGTGCTTGAGCACCTCGCTGACCCACATGCCCGCTTTGCCGTGCTGATGGAACGCGAACTTCGACGGGGCGACGGGGAACTTCGACTGCCCGCTGGTCATCGTCGAGAGGCGCTGGCCGCCCTGCACGCTCTTGGGCAGGTCCTGGTTGAAATATTTGTGGAGTTCAGGCTTGTAATCCCACAGGTCCATCTGCGCGGGACCGCCGTTCATGTGCAGGTACACCAGCGCCTTGGCCTTCGGCTTGTGGTGCGGCATGCCCGGCAGCGGCGGAAACGCGCGGGCCTGAGCGCCGGCGGCGAGCGCCGACTGACCCATGAGCATGGCGAGGGACAAGCCGCCGAGGCGCAGGCCGGTGTGGCCGAAGAACTGGCGGCGAGTCTGTAGGAGATGATGGTCGAAGAGTGGGTTCATGGGGAGGGATCCGTAAAGCATTGACCACGTTTAGCCGCGGAGCAGAGGCTCGGCGGCGCTCCGCGCGGGGCGTCGGGGGACCTTTGCCCCGCGGCTAAACGAATCAGTTCCTGTTCAAGGTCTCATCCAGATTCAATAGCAGGTTCGCCACCATCGTGTACCCCGCAAGTTCCGCCGTTTTCAACTCGGCCTTCGATTTTGACTCGCCCGCTGCGATCAGCTTTGCCGCTTCGACGGGCGTCTTTTCATACTTGGCGATGTGCGCCGCGAGGGCATGTTTCACGATCGCCAATTCTTCCGCATCCGGGCTGCGCGATAGCAGCGTGCGGTACGCGTAGGTGATCCGCTCCTCCGGCGTTGCGCCGCCTTCGGTCATCATGCGCTGGGCGAGCATGCGCGCCGCCTCGATGTGCTGCACGTCGTTCATCAGTTGCAGGGCCTGAAGCGGCGAGTTGCTGCGCTCGCGCTTGGCACAGAACGCCTCGCGCGACGGGGCGTCGAAGTTGCTCATGAACGGCGGCGGGGCGGTGCGCTTGAGGAACGTGTAGATGCTGCGGCGATACAGGGCGTTGCCCTTGTCCTGCACGTAGTTCGCGGTGTTCGAGCCGCTGAAGCCGACGGGCTCCCAGATGTTGGGCGGCTGGTACGGCTTGACGCCCTTGCCGCCCATCGTCAAGTCCATCAGGCCGCCGGCGAAAAGGGCGTTGTCGCGGATCTGCTCGGCGTCGAGACGGAAGCGCGGGCCGCGGGCATAGAGCCGGTTGTCCGGGTCCTTGCCGTACAGCTCGGGCGTCACGCGCGACGACTGACGGAACGCCGCGCTGGTGACCAGCAGCTTGACGAACTGTTTGGTGTTCCAGCCGCTCTCGCGGAACTGCACCGCGAGCCAGTCGAGCAGCTCGGGGTGGCTGGGCACTTCGCCCTGCGAGCCGAAGTCGTCGCTGGTCTTGACGAGGCCGGTGCCGAAGAACTGTTGCCAGTAGCGGTTGACGGCGACGCGCGCGGTCAGCGGGTGCTCCGGCGAGACGAGCCAGTTGGCGAGGTCGAGCCGCGTCGGCCGCTTGCCCGCTTCCTTCTTGAGCGGCGGGAGGATGGCGGGGACATCGGGTTCGACCTTCTCGCCGGGCTTGTCGTACGCGCCGCGCATCATGATCATCGCCTGCCGGGGGTTGGGCAGGTCGCGGAAGACGAACGTCGAGGGCACGCTTTGATCCGCTAGCGTGCGCTGCTGCTTGAGGGCGGCGATCGCCTGCGTGATCGGTTCGAGCGTGGGCTTGGTGTCGAGGCACACGGTTTGAAGATAGAAGTCGCGGACCTTCTTGGTCTGCGCTTCGTCGAGCTTCTTTTCGGGGCCGCCCTTGATGAGCCCATTGACATCGGCGGGGGCGCCAGCGGTGTCCTTGCCGGTCTGCGATTTCCACCAGGCGAGCAGCGACTTGCGCGGGTCGAGGGCGGGGTCGCTCACGCCCTTGACGCCGACCTTGTCCCAGTACACGGTGCCATCGAACTGCGTGACGGCGAAGCCGGTAATCTCGTCCCCGGGCTTGAAGCCCAGACGGGCGGCATCGACTTCGAGGCGGACCCATTCGCCGACCTTGGGGATTTCCTTGGCGATGTGGACGCGCTCGAAGGTGTTGACCGCGCCCCACTGGATCAGGTCGTACTCGCCCCAGACCGCCCGGTGCAGCCAGCCGTTCTTGTAATACTGGAGCATGATCGTTTTGGGCTGATCGACCGGGTCGATCCAGACGTACGCGAACAGCTTGCCGTCCGCGGGTATGGCCTGCGGCGGCGTGTTCTCGGCCACGTCCTGGCCCAGGCCCTTGTCGGTGCGCTTGATCGCCTTCTTGCCGCTGTGCACCTTGCCCTTGTCGGCGGTGACGAACGCGGTGGGCTGGCCGTTGCTGTTGGTGATGCGGGCACCCTTGGGGAACTCGTCATCAAAGAAAACCAGCTCGACGGCCGTGGAAGGGCCGCGCGGCTCGATCGTCGCGGGATCGGAGTAAGTCAGTTTCGCCGCCGCCTCGTCGAGCTCCTTCTGCTTCACCGCGAGCTGTGCGTCGATCTCCTCGATTTTTGTTTTCGCCTGCGGCGTCATCAGCTTGATGACCGGCTGCGTGAGCAGGGCGTTGCCGTCGAGCGCGGGGTCGGCGTTGGAGTAGAAGAAGGCGTAAAACGAGTAATATTCCTTCGCGCTGATCGGATCGAACTTGTGGTCGTGGCACACCGCGCAGCCGGCGGTCATCGCCAGCCACGTCGATGCGACGGTCGAGGCCCGGTCGACGGCGTTGCGGTAGAGCCACTCGGAATCGATCGAGCCGCCCTCGCCGGTGGTGATGTTGTTGCGGAGGAAGCCGGTGGCGCTCACCTGATCGGTGTTGGCGCTCGGGATCTGATCGCCGGCGATCTGCTCGACGGTGAAGTGGTCGAAGGGCTTGTTGTCGTTGAAGGACTTGATGACGCAGTCGCGGTAGGCCCAGGTCTGCCGCTCGTTGTCCAGGTGCATGCCGTGGGTGTCGGCGTAGCGGGCGAGGTCGAGCCAGTGGCGGGCCATCTCCTCGCCGAAGCGCGGGCCGGCGAGGTAGCGGTCGACCATCTTCTCGTAGGCCTTGGCGTCCTTGTCGTTCACGAACGCATCGACCTCGGCGGGCGTCGGAGGCAGGCCGGTCAGTGCGAAAGCCGCGCGGCGGATCAGCGTCGGGCGGTCCGCCTCCGGCGACATCGTCAGCTTTTCCTGGCGCAGGCGGTCGGCGATGAAGGCATCGACGGCATTGGCGACCCGGTAGCCCGCGCCCTCAACCTTCGGCAGCGGCGCCTTCACCGGCTGTTCGTACGACCAGTGTTTCTCGTACGCCGCGCCCTCGGCGACCCAACGCTTAATTGTTTCCTTCTGTGCGGCGGTCAATGTTTTGTGCGAATCCACCGGCGGCATGATGTCGTCTTCATCCGTGGCAAAAATCCGCTTGATGATCTCGCTCTGGTCCGCTTTGCCGGGCACAATGGGGGTGCCGTCCTCGCGGGGCTTGATGGCGTCCTCGCGGACGTCGAGCCTAAGCTTCGCCTTCTGCGTGGCGGGACCGTGGCAGGCGAAGCAGGTGTTGGACATGATGGGCCGGATGTCGCGGTTGAAGCGGACAGGCTGCGGCGCGTCGGCGGCGGAGATGCCGGCGGCACAGGCGAGAATTGAGGCGACGGCGGTGATGGAAGCGGTTCGCTTTGGCATGGAAAGCATCGTAGGCCTCACTCGGGTGCGATTCTGACGGGTAGGTAAGCGGAATATCCTATCAACGAAGCCATTAAAGAGGGAGACATCTGTGATTGACGTTACGATGGGCAGGGTTGCGGACAATTAACGGCAGCAGCCGAACCTATTCGGAAACCAAGGTTTTCTGCCGACGGGCAGGTCTAACAAGGGTGATCGTCATGATTCGATGGATTGCAAGTGTGGCCATATTGATCGCGTGGGGGGCAAACGCGGCGGTGGCGGCGGAAACGACTCGGCCGGCGGCCGGCAAGATCGAGTTTGCCCGCGATGTGCTGCCGATCCTCGCGACCAATTGTTTCACCTGTCACGGCCCCGATGAGAAGACGCGCAAGGCCGGCCTGCGCCTCGACTCGGCGGCGGAGTCGCGCCGCAAGCTCAAGAGCGATGCGGTGGCGATCGTGCCGGGCAAGGCCGACGAGAGTGAACTGGTGGCGCGGATTCTCACCGACGATTCGGAGGATGTGATGCCGCCGGTGAAGAGCCAGCTCAAGCTGAAGCCAACCGAGAAGGAAATCCTCAAGCGTTGGGTTGAGCAGGGCGGCGATTATCAGTTGCACTGGGCCTATGAAGCGGTGAAGCGGCCGGCGGTTCCGGGGGTGCCGGTGGCGGCGACGAAGGGTTGGGCGAAGAATCCGATCGATGCGTTCGTGCTCGCAAAACTGGAGGCGGAAGGGCTGAAGCCATCGACGGAAGCCGAGCGGTACGCGCTGGCGCGGCGCGTGGCGGTGGACCTGACGGGCCTGCCGCCGACGCTGGCGCAGGCCGATGCGTTTGCGAAAGACACCTCCGCCGATGCCTACGAAAAGTATGTTGATGAGATGCTCAAGTCGACCGCTTACGGCGAGCGCTGGGCGGCGGTCTGGCTCGACCTCGCGCGGTACGCGGACTCCAACGGCTACGCCAACGACAACCCGCGCACCATCTGGCGCTACCGCGACTGGGTGATCGATTCGATCAACCGCAACCAGCCCTTCGATCAGTTCACCATCGATCAGCTTGGGGGCGACCTGCTGCCGGAAGCGAAGACCGAGCAGGTGCTCGCCACCGCGTTCCACCGCAACACGCTCACCAACGATGAGGGCGGCACCAACGATGAGGAGTTCCGCGTGGCGGCGGTGGTCGACCGCGTGAACACCACGATGCAGGTTTGGATGGGCGTGACCATGGCGTGCGCCCAGTGCCACGACCACAAATACGACCCCTTCACGCAGGAGGAATATTACAAGCTGTTCGCCATCCTGAACCAGACGCAGGACCGCGACGCCGGCGACAACAGCCCGCTGTTAAGCGAGCCATCGCCGCAGCAGGAAACGGAGAAGCAGAAGTTGCTCGCGGAGATCGCGGCGCTGGAGAAGGTTGTCGGGGAGAAGACGAAGGTCGCCGCCGGCGATGCGAAGAACCCCGCGGCAGCGCCAGCTGTTCCGAAGCGGACCGGCAAGGTCAACACGCGCTTCGTTCGCGTCGAAAACCTCGGCAAAGGCGTTTACATCCACCTCGCCGAGGTGCAGGTGTTCGCCGGGACCGACAACCTCGCCCGCAAGGGGAAGGCGTCGCAGGTCTCGACCGCTTATGACGGCCCCGCCAATCTCGCCAACGACGGCAACACCGATGGTGAGTATTTCACGGGCAAGAGCGTCAGCCACACCGACGCGGCCGACAACCCCTGGTGGGAAGTCGACCTCGGCAAGGAGGTCGCTGTCGACAAGATCGTCGTGTGGAACCGCACCGATGGTGGCACGGAAGACCGCATGCCGAACTGGCGCATCATCGCGATGGACGACAAGCGGCAGCCGGTGTGGGTGAAGACGTTCGACAAGCCCGCGAAGCCCAGCGCGAGCGCCGCGTTGCCCGCAACCTTCGAGACGACCGACGCGGCGACGACGACCGAGATCGCGCGCTACGTGAAGGGCGAGACCACTTCGTTGAAGCTGCCGGAGCAGAAAAAGATCGAAGACCTCAAGAAGCAGATCGCCGCGATGAAGGGCATTACGACGCCCGTCATGCGCGAGCTCGCCGCCAACCAGCGGCGCAAGACGCACATCCTCCTGCGCGGCGACTTCCTCAGCCCCGACCGCGAAGTGAAGCCCGGCACGCCCGCAATTTTCCCGCCGCTGCCGTCGGGTGCTGAGGCAGACCGACTCGCGCTTGCCCGCTGGATGGTGTCCCCCGAAAACCCGCTGACCGCCCGCGTCGCGGTGAACCGGTACTGGGAGCAACTCTTCGGCCGCGGCCTCGTCGACACGCTCGAGGACTTCGGCGTGCGCGGGGCGCTGCCCACCCACCCGCAACTGCTCGACTGGTTGGCGAGCGAGTTCATGGCCCAGGGCTGGGATGTGAAGAAGCTCATCAAGATGATGGTGATGAGCGCGACCTACCGCCAGGCCTCGCGCGTCACGCCCGCCGAGCTCACCCGCGACCCCGACAACGCGCTGCTCGCCCGCGGCCCGCGCTTCCGTCACTCGGCCGAGGTCGTGCGCGACCAGGCCCTCTTCGCCGGCGGCATCCTTTCCGTCAAGATCGGCGGGCCATCCGTCCGCCCGCCGCGCCCCAAGATGAACCTCTCCGCCGCGTTCGGCGGCTCCACTGACTGGGACCCCAGCGCCGGCGACGACCGCCACCGCCGCGGCCTCTACACCGAGTGGCGCCGCACCATCCCGTACCCCTCGATGGTCGCCTTCGACGCGACCAACCGCACCGTCTGCACCATCCGCCGGCCGCGCACCAACACGCCGTTGCAAGCCCTCGTGACGATGAACGACCCCGTCTACTTAGAGGCCGCCCAGGGCCTCGCCCGTCGCATCCTCAAAGACGGCGGCGACACGCTGGAATCGAAGGCGACGCACGGCTTCCGCCTCGTGCTCATCCGCCCGCCAACCGATGCCGAGCTGAAGCGCATCGTCACGCTCTATCAGCAGGCCCGCGAAACCTACGCCAAAAACGCGAAGGATGCCCGCGCCATTTCCAGCCTGCCGCTGGGCGATTTGCCCGATGGCATGGACGTGACCGACGCGGCGGCGTGGACGGTGGTGGGGAATGTGCTCTTGAACCTTGATGAGACGCTGTCGAAGAGGTGAAAGTGTTTCGGTGATTCAGCCGCTACAATCAGCTAAAGGATTCACTCATGCAGATTCACCTTCTTCCGGACCATGAAAGGTTCATTCGCGACAAAGTAAGTTCTGGCGCGTTTGCGTCTGAATCCGATGTTATATCGTCCGCGATCGAGGCGTTGAAGGCTCAAGAACCATCGCCGACCTACGTCGCCTATGTGCGCCGCGCTCTGGCGGAAGCGGACGCCGACATCGAGGCCGGCCGCGTCGGCACGCTCGACCTTGAGACAGCGAAGCGGGAGGTTCGTCAGCGATTCCGGGGAGGCGCCGATGGCCAAAGCCATTCTCACTGAACGCGCGAAAAACGATATCTATGACATCTGGCTATACATCGCCAACGAAAGCATGCGCGCCGCGGATGACGTGATGGAGCGGCTTCTCAAACGCACGGATGACATTGCGGACACGCCGGGACAAGGACGTGAGCGGCCCGAGTTCGGACCGGGCATTCATGGAGTCGTTGAAGCTCGCTACCTCATCCTGTATCGAATCCGGACTGATGGCGTGTATGTCATGCGTTTCATTCATGGTGCCCGTGACTTTGAGAATGTTCGCGCCGAAGGCGGCCTTGAGGAATGAACAGATGATCCCCAATATCCTTCAACTCCAACACCAGACCCGCCGCCACTTCCTGCGCGACGGCTCCCTCGGCCTCGGCGCCGCGGCGATGGCGATGCTCTCGCTCGGCGAGCGCCGCGCCCAGGCCGGCCCGCCGCCGCAGCTGAACCCGTTCGCCGTGCGGCCATCGCATTATGCCGCCAAGGCCAAGCGGGTGATTTACCTGCACCTCGCCGGTTCGCCGCCGCACCTGGACATGTTCGATTACAAGCCGGAGCTGGTAAAGCGCAGCGGGCAGGATTGCCCCGATACATTCCTCAAAGGCAAGCGGTTCGCGTTCACCAGCGGCGTGCCGAAGCTGATGGGCACGCCCCGCAAGTTCGCGCAGCACGGCAAGAGCGGACAGTGGGTCTCCGATGCCCTGCCCAAGCTCGCGGGCTGCGCCGATGACATCGCGTTCATCAAGTCGATGTTCTCCGACCAGTTCAACCATGCCCCCGCCGAGTTGCTGCTCTACACCGGCGCGGCTCAGTTCGGCCGGCCGTCGATGGGCTCGTGGGTCACGTGGGGCCTGGGCTCGGAGAGCCAGAACCTGCCGGGCTTCATCGTGCTCGTCTCCAGCGGCACCAGCCCCAGCGCGGGGAACGCCAACTGGTCCAGCGGTTTCCTGCCGTCGGTTTATCAGGGCGTTCAGTGCCGCAGCGAGGGCGAGCCGGTGCTGTACGTGACGAACCCCAAGGGGATGGACGCCGCGACCCGCCGGATGACGCTCGACGCCATGCGCGACCTCAACGAGCTCCAGGCCACCGAGCTCGGCAGCCCCGAGACGATCACCCGCATCGCCCAGTATGAGATGGCGTTCCGCATGCAGACCGCGGTGCCGGACGTGATGGACATCAACAAGGAGAAGCCGGAGACGATCGAGGCCTACGGCGCCAAGCCCGGCGGCGCGAGCTTCGCCAACAACTGCCTGCTCGCCCGCCGGCTCATCGAGCAGGGTGTCCGCTTCGTGCAGCTTCACGACTGGGGCTGGGACTTCCACGGCACCGGCCCCGGCGAAGACATCCGCGACGGCTTGACCCGCAAGTGCGCGACGATCGACAAGCCGATCGCCGCGTTGATCAACGACCTCAAATCGCGGGGCTTGCTCGACTCGACGCTCATCGTCTGCGGCGGCGAGTTCGGGCGCTCCCCCTTCCGCGAGGGCCGCACCGCAGGGAGCCAGAACCTCGGCCGCGACCACCACCCGCACAGCTTCACGCTCTTCCTCGCCGGCGGCGGCGTCAAGGGCGGCGTCACTTACGGCGCCAGCGACGACCTGGGTTTCGAGGTCGCCGAGAACAAGGTCACGCCGCACGATCTTCAGGCCACGATCCTGCACCTATTAGGCCTTGATCACCTGAAGCTCACGTACCTCTACAGCGGCCGCGATTTCCGCCTGACCGATGTGCACGGGCATGTGGTGAAGCCGATTTTGGCGTGACTCGGAACAGCAGGGTGCCACGGACAGCGCAGCGAGGTCCGCCGAGCGCAGTCGTCCGTGCCGGTCGGCCAATGACGCGCAGAGCACGGACGACTTCGCTCGAAGACTCGCTCCGCTGTCCGTGGCACCCGGTCTTCCGTTTGATGTCACCGCCACTCATGGCGCGGGTACTTCCGCGACAGCGACTTCTTCAGCACGGGGTACTGATTCGCCCAGAAGCTCGCGAGGTCGTCGGTGACCTGCACCGGCCGGTAGTTGGGGCCGAGGATTTCCAGCGTCACCGCGATCCGGCCGCCGGCGACGCGCGGCGTCTGCGTCAGGTCGTAAAGCTCCTGAATCTTCGCCTTGCCGCGCGGCGGGCCATCGACGAAATACTCCACTGTCATCTGCCCCCCTCGCGCTCGCGGTAGCTTGATCTGCTCCGGCGCCATCTGCTGCACGAACCGCTGATCGTCATACGACAGCGCGTTCAATACCGCGGGCAGGCACGGCCGGTCCTTCACCTGGCTGAAGCGCACCGCGCCGCGGACGATCTCGTGCAGCACCAGGCGCACATCATCGTCGCTGTACGTGATCAATCCGCGCTCGGGGAACCACTGCGCAACGAGCCGGGTCCGCAGGACCCACTGCTCGACCTTTTCGTCCCAGTTCGCCAGCCGTAGATTCTTCCGCGCGATCTCCTCGACAATCAGGTCGGCGGCGAGGTCGGGGTCGACTTGCTGCCTTGCTTTGCGATAGAACGCGAGGCCGTCGAACAGGTGCTCCTCGACCTGCTCGACCGCTTCGGCCGCCGAGTTCCACTGCGGCTCATCGCGGATGGAGATTCGATCGGGGTGGACCTCCTCCAGCCAGTCCGGGTCGATCTCGCTGACGATCGAGAGTGTGGTCTTCACCCCATCGCCCGCGCCGGTCTCGCGCACCTCGAGAGCGAGCAGAAGGCCGGGACGTTTCGCGACGCTGGCCTTGTCGAGCACCACGCGCTTCTTGCCGGGCATCCGGCAGTCGAGGCGCTGTTCATCAGGGCGAAACGCGACGTGATCGGGGAACGCGGTGAGCAGGCACTTAAGCAGGTCGGCGGTGCCTTGGTCTGTGGGTGGCTGGGGCAGAGTCCTCGATGCCCCGGCGCTCTTGCTGTGATCAGACCGGGGCTTCGCGGACTCAGCCCCAGCCACCCGAATTCCGCTGATCCGCAGCAACTGCCCGCGGGTTCGGTCGACCTCGCGGCATGCCTGGGCGCTGACGCGCAGGGTGTCGCAACTGCGCGGGTGAAAGTCCGCGGCCGCGGCGAGGTTAAACAGCCTCTCCATCACGAGAAGGTCCGAGCGCGGCTCGCCCTCATCGAACTCGCGATGTTCCGCGGGCGCTTCGCCCATCAGGATCGGGCGCTCGTTGATGAGGGCGGCCCACAAGGCGGCACGCTCGATGTTGCCGCGCGACCGCGCCTCGATGAGCATACGCGACAAACGCGGATGCACCGGGAACTCCGCCATCTGCCTGCCGATGGCGGTGAGCGGACTCCCCTCCCTCTTAGGGAGGGGCTGGGGGAGGGTCGGATCAGCGACTTTCGGTAATGACGCGCTCGTCGTGACGTCTCTGTCGGCCGGGAGTTTCGACCCTCCCCTAACCCCTCCCTGGGAGGGAGGGGAATCGGAGGTTGCGTGAAGACTTCGCAGCAGCTCTTCGGCCCGCGCCTGCGCGTTCTCTGGCGGTGCATCCAGCCACGCGAAGCCCCGCACATCGAGCACGCCCATCGCTTTCAGTTGCAGCATGGCTTCGGCGAGGTCGACGCGGTGAATCTCGGCATCGTCGTGGCGCGGCCGCGTGGGGTGTTCGCTCTGCGGCCAGAGCCGCGTGCAGGTGCCGGGTGCCGTGCGACCGGCGCGGCCGGCGCGCTGCTCGGCCGAGGCCTGGCTGATCGGCTCGGGCAGCAGCACGTTGAGCCCGCGGCGCGGGTCGTAGCGGTGCACCTTGGCGATGCCGGAGTCGATGACGTGGCGGACACCGTCGATGGTGATCGACGTCTCGGCGATGTTTGTCGAGACAATGATCTTGCGGGATGAAGCATCCGGCGACACCGCTGCATCCTGCGCCGCCGGCGACAGCGAGCCGTGCAGCGCATGAAACGTGACATCGCCAGCGCCGCGCATCGCGGAGCGACACGCATCGATCGTGCGGTTGATCTCGTAAGCACCGGGCATGAAGACGAGGACGTGGCCTTCCTCATTGCGCTCGACCACGCCGCGCACCGATTCGGCGGCGACCTCCCACACCGGCCGCGTGCTGCGCGACGGCACGTAGCACATCTCGACCGGGAACATCCGGCCCTTCGCCTCGACCACCGAGCAGTTCAGAAATGACGCAATCGCCGACGCGTTGAGCGTGGCGGACATCACGACCAGCCGCAAGTCCGGCCGCTTCGATTTCTGAAGCAGGCTCACCAGCCCCAGCGACAGGTCGGCCGCGAGGCTGCGCTCGTGAAACTCATCGAGCAGCACCGCGCCGACGCCGGCCCCCCCGGAGAGCATCGGATTGCCCTGAATCATGCGAAGAAACAGCCCCTCGGTCAGAAAGAGAATCTTCGTCCGCGGCGAGACCTTGCCTTCGTGCCGGGTCTGGAAGCCAACGATTTCACCCAGCGGCGTGCCCATCTCCTGTGCGACGCGGGCCGCCACCATGCGCGTCGCCAGCCGGCGCGGCTGAAGCACCAGGATGCGCCCTTCGATAATGTCGGCCTCGTGCAGCATCCGCGGCACCTGCGTGGTCTTGCCGGACCCGGGCGGGGCGGTGAGCACCAGGCGGTTGCCGGCGCGGAGCGCACTGATGATCTGCTCGCGGACTTCGTGGATGGGAAGGATGGGCGTCGGCATGCGGCAATCGTCGTTGGTTGGGCGAAGCGCATGTTAGTGCCGTCGGTGAATCGTGTGAGGCGGTAATGGTATGGCACGGACCATTCAGCCCGGGTGCCACGGACAGCGAAGCGAGTCTTCGAGCGAAGTCGTCCGTGCTCTGAGACGGTCGGAGATGCACGGACGACTGCGCTCGCGAAGCCTCGCTCCGCTGTCCGTGGCACCCCATCCGCCACACGGCGACGCCTACAGGAATCGCCAGTCGCCGGTGCGCAGCGTGTAGAGCCAGATGAGCGCGTTGGTGATGCCGTGCGCCCAGACCACGGGGCCGAGGCCCTTATGGCGGGTGAAGTAGAGACAGAGGCAGTAGACGACGCCGCAGAAGATGCAACCGGCATAATCGCGGGGCGCGTGGCTGAGCGTGAAGATCAGCGTCGAGGCGGCGATGCCAAAGACGCTGAGCGCGCCCAGCGGCACGCGGTTGAACTCATGCTCGAACATCGGGGGCAGCTGGTCGGCTTCTTCGGCGATGCGCGTGCCCATTAGCCGGTCGCCGATGACCGGAAAATCCTGGGCGACCTGGACGACGCCGAGCAGCGTGTTCCGCGGCGAGTGGAGGCTGCGCAGCAGCAGCGAGCGGATGAACAATTCTTCAAAGAGCGGCACCACGAGCGCCATGCCGATGAGCCGCATGATGAATGCCAGCCACGCGAGGACCGCTCCCTCCTCAAGGCCGAGGCGGAGGAACACGCTGCTGTCACGGCTGTCGGTGTCCACAAAAGAAAGGCCGGCGCCATCGGCACCAGCCGCGACTGATGCGGGGTCGAACGTCCAGTGTACGAGCTGCTGTGTGAAGTCGGCGACGCCGACGCGCTGCACCTGCGGCCACTCGTCGATCACCATGCCGAGCCAGACCCAGGCGATGAAAACGATGACACCGGTGGGGATCGCGAGCCAGTGGAAGCGGAGCGTCAGTTCAGGCAGGAGCCTGCGGTACCGCCAGAGGAGACCGACCACGGCGGCGATCTGAAGGAGGTACAGGATTGGGTAGGCCGGGGCGACCCGCTCGGCGACGGCGCCGGTCAATGCGAGAAGCACGAGGTAAAGAAAGAAGGGGGCGATGCGCGGGAAGAGCGGATTGTCCGCCATCGCGGCGTCGAGCCGGCCGAGGAGCGACGAAGCCGCCTGCGATGATGCCGGGCCGAGCGCGTGAGGCTTGTCCGGTGTCAACGAGTTCGCGCTCGGGGCGCTATCGGGCGGCGCCGATGGCGGCGGAGGTTTCGATCCCGTCTCGTCGTTCATTCGATCAACTTCCACGTCATCCCTTGTTGCCGGCGCGCCGCATGCGCACCGTTCGAGCCACACTACATGCGCTCCAGCCTGCTGGTTCGCCGATGATGCGGCTCCCGGACGCGCGGCCTGTATGTGTCCATCGGCTTAGATACCATTGGGTCGTGAGCCACCCGGCCCCACATCCCGCGTCGTTACCGGTCGAGGCGTTGCTCTTGCAATGCAACGTGCAGCGGTTCCGCGGCTCGGGCCCCGGCGGGCAGCATCGCAACAAAGTAGAAACGGGCGTCGCCCTGGTCCATGGCGCAAGCGGCATCACCGGCGAAGCCAGCGAACGCCGCCGGCAGGATGAGAACCTGCGCGTGGCGACATCCCGCCTGCGGATCAATCTTGCGCTCGGCATCCGGCGGCCCTATCGCCTCGGCGATCCGCCCAGCGACCTCTGGCGATCGCGATGCCGGGGCGGCCGCGTCGCGGTGAACCCGAACCACGCCGATTTCCCTGTGATTCTCGCGGAAGCGCTCGATGTCGCGGCAACATTGCAGTTTGATGTCACGCGGGCCGCGGCGGTGCTCGGCTGTTCGATGTCGCAGTTGGTCAAGCTGTTCAAGCTGGAACCACGCGCGCTCAACTGGGTGAATCAGGAGCGGCAGGTCGTCGGGCTGCGACGGCTCTTGTGAAAACCTGCGACGGTATTTGTGAGGTGCGACCGACGGCCGTCTGTAGCGTCTGGGCAAATCCCATCTTCGCTCCGTTCCCCCACTTCACTGGTTATCACCACTTGGGAAACTTACGGTTGGGGCGATGGCCGGCGCTGCGTCCTTTGGATGCAGGCGGCTCCGGATGCGACGCGTCGGAGGCCGACACGAAAGGACCTCACCATGAAAAGGCGATCCCTGATACTGGCGACGTTGTGCGGCGGCGCCCTGGCGGTGGCAACGCCGGCGCTGGCGGACCAGGTCCAGATCACCGGCGTCATCCGCGACTTCAAGCGCGGCGACCAGAGCGGCGGCCACCCCGACTTCGAGACCGCCGGCGCCGCCGGCAAGTTCGGCCTCGTTCACAACCTCGTCACCCTTGACCTGGACGCCGATAAGAAGCCGGTCTATAACCCGACGCGGCCCTCCAGCAAGGACACCATGACATCGAAGACCCGCTTCGATCAGTGGTACCGCGACGTCATCGGCGTCAATCTCAGTTCCGCCCTCACGCTCACCTTCGACAACGAGCAGAGCCAGCCCGGCGGCACCTACACCTACCAGAACAACGCGTTCTGGCCCATTAACAACAAGCTCTTCGGCAACCAGAGCCTCGGCAAAAACTTCCACTTTACGTTCGAGCTGCACACCGACTTCACCTACACCCCCAACCAGCTCTTCACCTTCATCGGCGACGACGACGTGTGGGTCTATGTCAACGGCAAACGCTGCATCGACATCGGCGGCGTTCACGGCGCGGTCAACGGATCGGTACGCCTCTTCGACGGAAAGGCCTGGGTCACCAAGAATCACTTCACCACCGGCGGCATCGTCAAGAGCCTGACCAGTTCAGCGGAGCTCACCGCTCTCCAGACGAAGTGGGCCAACCTCGGACTGCCCGGGTCGTGCCCGATCGCACTGAACGACCGCTACATCGACCTCAACCTCAACAGCGGGTTCGGCGACACCCGCGCCGTGTTCAACAACACCAGCGCGACGGTCTATGCCGCCGACGCCATCCAGAGCGTGGTAGTGACCTTCAACACCGGTCACACCCAGACCTTCAGCCCCGGCGGTCACAGCGCGACGGTCGCCGGCTCGGGCCCGCACCAAGGCCGGCCGATCTCGCACGTCACCATCTTCGCCGGCACGAACACCACCGGCCAGATGCACGCCGCCAACGGCGCCACCGGCGTCAACTGCACCCTCGACTTCTTCTTCGCCGAGCGCCACACCACGCAGTCCAATTTCCGCATCGACACCTCGATGCTGCTCAACACGATTCAGCCGACGACCATCAGCCCGCTCTATGACTGATTCAATCGAATCGAAATCCGGGAACAAACGATGCCGCGGCACAAGCAGTGCCGCGGCATCGTTGTTTTGTCGCCGCTCGTGTTGAGCAGAGGGTTTATTTCTTCCTCGTTCGCTTCCCGTTGGCTGCGACTCGCATGCTCGTGAACTCGCGCACCCGGTTCGTGATCGCCGGCTCCACCGGCAGCCGCTCCATGCTGGACGCCCCGTAGAAGCCGACGATTCCTTCGGTGTGGTCGAGGATGAACTGGGCATCGGCCGGCTCCGCGATCGGCCCACCGTGGCAGAGCACCAGGATGTCGCGCTTCACCTTTTTCGCGGCGTCGTGCATCGCCTGCACCCGCCGCGCCGACTCCGCCAGCGTCAGTGCGCTGCCGGCGCCGATCAGGCCTTTTGTGGTCAGCCCCATGTGTGGGATCAGGATATCCGCGTCGGCTTGCGCCATCGCCCTCGCTTCATCTTCATTGAAGCAGTAAGGCGTGGTGAGCAGTCCGACCTTCGACGCCAGGGCGATCATGTCGACCTCAAGGCCGTAGCTCATGCCGGTCTCTTCGAGGTTGGCGCGGAACGTGCCGTCGATCAGGCCGACGGTCGGGAAGTTCTGCACGCCGCTGAAGCCCGCGGCCTCGATCTCGCGCAGAAAGATATCCATCCGTCGGAACGGATCGGTGCCGTTGACGCCGGCGAGCACCGGCGTCTTCCCGACGACGGGGATCACCTCGCGGGCCATGTCGAGGACGATCGCGTTCGCATCGCCATAAGCGAGCAGCCCGGCGAGCGAGCCGCGTCCGGCCATGCGATACCGGCCGCTGTTGTAGATAACGAGCAGATCGATGCCGCCGAGCTCCGAGAGCTTGGCGCTGAGCCCGGTGCCGGCGCCGCCGCCGATGATCGGCTGGCCCTGCTTCACCTTGTGCCGGAGGCGCTGAAGAATGGTTGCACGGGAGTATGAAGGCATGGTGTGTAGGTCAGCCCTTCCAGGCTGACATCTTTCGGTTTTGTCGACGACACAACGGGGAGAGTCAGGCTGGAAAGCCTGACCTACGCGGCCCCCGTCGCCGGCGGCGTCAGCAGGTGGATCAGCCGGCGCGCCGCCGCTTCGGCAAACTCCTTGTCGTTGATGTGGTTCTCCAGTTCCACAACTTCGACCTTGCCGCACGAGCCGATGATCGCATCGAACAGTGCCCGCCGCGCCGCCGGGTCGTCAAAAGGCTGGCCCTCGCGGTCCAGCGCCGACACGCCCTGCTTCGGCAGCATGATCAGCGTCGGCCCCTTCGCTTTCGCCAGCTTCTTGCCGATGTCCTTCCCGATCTTCCGGTTTTCATCGGCCGTCGTGCGCATCAGGGTGATGTTTGCGTTGTGTACGTGCAGCTTGCGGTCGCGGAACCTTGCCGGCACTGAATCCATGCCATAAAAGTTGACCATGTCGGTCGCGCCCACGGACACCACCTGCGGGATGCCTTTCGCCGCCGCCGCCGTAAGCCGCGATGGACCGGCGGAAAGAAACCCGCCGCCCCATTCGTCGGCAAGCTCCGTCGTCGTCATGTCGAGCACGCCGGCGATCACGCCGTCGCGGACGAGCGACTCCATCGCCTGCCCGCCGTTGCCGGTCGCATGGAACACGAGCACCTCGAAGCCCGCCTCTTCGAGCACCTCGCGGGCCCGTTCGACGCAGGGCGTGGTCACGCCGAACATCGTCGCGGCGACGAGACGCTTGTCGTCCGCCGCCGCCGGCTCGACCTTGTGCTTCACCATCCCCGCCATCGCCCCGGCCGCCTCGCCGAGCACCGCTCGGCTGATCCGGTTGAGCCCGGAAATGTCCACCACCGAATTGATCATCACGATGTCTTTGTCGCCGACGAACCCGCGCACGTTCCCCGACGCCAGCGTGCTCACCATCACCTTCGGCACGCCCAGCGGCAGCCCGCGCATGGCGGTCGTGCCGATCGTCGTCCCCGCCGAGCCGCCCAGCGAGATCACGCCGTCGAGCTTCTTCTTCGCGTGCGCTTTCGACACAATCGCCGCCGCGCCCTCGGCCGCCCGCGTGACCGCTTCGCCGCGATCGTTCTTCTCGCGCACCGCTTCGAGCGTCGTCTTCGCCGCCGCAAAAACCTCCTCGCGCGTGACGTCCGGCTTCGTCGCCGCGGCCGGCTGACCGAGGCAGCCCGTATCGACCAGCGTCACCTTCAAACCGTTCTCCACCAACAGATCGCGCAGAAACGCCGCCTCGCGTCCCTTGGTATCCAGCGTTGCCAGCAGATAAACACTCACGTGCGGCAGTCCCTTTAAGTCTGTTACTACAACAAAAGCGCACACACTCCCCTGCACGAGTCGGGCAAAGCCCACGCACTCCCGTGCGTGGGTCGCCTACCGGGGCAACGTCACCAACCCATCCTTCACAACGCACCCATTCCTCGCCGCCAGCACCGCGATCCCCGCCTCCACGCTCGGCTGCACCTTAGGCGTCACCCGCACGAAGCCGAACAGCCGCGCGACCTCACGCACCAGCGCCTCCATCGGCAGGCCGATCTGCTGCTCCAGCACCATCGCCGCCGCGTTGGCGAACTCAACGGGAGGAATCTCGTCGGCCTTGCGCGGCAGATCATCTTCATCCCCGGGCACGCGGAAGGCGGAATGCAGCGTTGGATCGTCGCCCGCACGCCATAGTACGCCATCGATCAGCCGAGGCCGCTCCGGCTCGGGAATGATCGAGAGGATTTCACGAATCAGGTTCTCCGCCCGCTGCGTCGCCCGCGCGAAACTCCAGAAGGTGCAGATGCGCTTGAGCGCCAGGTCCCACTGAATCGGCGCCTCGCGCTTGACGACGCGCAGCAGCAGGTCGCGGATCTGCCGGCGCGACTTCGGGGCGTAGAACGACTCGGTGTCCCCGTACGGCTTCTCGGGAAGCACCGCGCGGTACGTCTTCATCCCCGGCGTCGGATCGTCTTCAATCTCCTCCTCGCTCGGGGCGACGTCGGCCGCAGTTGCGGGTTGCGAGTCGACCGGTGCGACCACGGCGCTTGCGATGTCCCCGCTCACCGCGCCGTCAGCTTGCGACACCGGCGACGCAAGCTTCGCCGCCGATGCCGCGCGGTCCGCCGCGGCTCGCGCCTTGAGCGCCTCGCCGATGGCCGCCTCGATGCGCTCCATCTCCCGCTGCGGGTCAAGCCACCAGTCGCTCGACCACAGGCGGTGCAGCGTCCAGCCGAGGCCGGTCAGCACCGATTGCCGGCTGCGGTCGCGATCGCGCGCCGTCGGGGCGCTGGCGTAGAAGGGGCCATCGCACACGATGCCGAGGATGAACTGGTCCGGCTTGTCCGGGTCGCGCACCGCCAGGTCGATGCGGAACCCCGAGCAGCCGACGCGCGACTCCGTCTTCCAGCCGCGCTCGAGCAGCTTTGCCGCCACGTCCTTCTCCAGGCCCTCCACAGCCGAAGCGTCCTTCGTCACCGCGACCGCCTCGGCGATGGCCGCCGGCCCGCGCTCCGCGTAATCGAGGAACGTCTTCAGGTGCGCAACCGCCAGCGCCGAGGTGCGCGACAAATCGATCTGCTCGGCCCGCAGCGTCGAGAACACCACCACCTGCTCGCGAGCGCGGGTGACCGCCACGTTGAGCCGCCGCTCGCCGCCCTGACGATTGAGAGGCCCGAACGCCATCGCCACCTTGCCGGTTTTGTCGGGGCCGTAGCAGATCGAAAAAAGAATCACATCCCGCTCATCGCCCTGCACGTTCTCCAGGTTCTTGATGAACACCGGCTCCGGCACCGCGCTGGTGAAATACGGCTCGATCGCGGGGTGCTTCCGCCGGGCCGCATCGAGCATGTCTTCGATCAGCACCTGCTGCGGGATGCTGAACGTGACGATGCCGATGCTCTTCTTCTTGCCCCCTTCGGGCTCCGTCGCGGTCAGGCGGGCAACCACGTCGGCGACGATCGCCTCCGCCTCCGCAGCGTTGGTCCGCGTATCACCACGGTCGTACACTCCGCCCGGCAGGTGCCGCAGCGAGACGCCGCGCTCGGCGCTGCGCTCCTGCGGCGAGGGGAACGTCTGCAGCCGGTTGTCATAGTAGTGGTAGTTGCTGAACGTGATCAGGCTCTCATGCCGGCTGCGGTAGTGCCAGAGCAGCCGCAGCGAACGCAGGCCCGAAGCGCTGCACTCGTCGAGGATGCTTTCCATCTCCTCGAAATCGTCCTCGTCCGGCAGCGCCTCCTCATCATCAACCTTCATGAAAAAGTTCGTCGGCGGCAACTGCTTCGAGTCGCCCACCACGATCACCTGCGTCCCCCGCGCGATCGCGCCCACCGCGTCCCACACCGGGATCTGCGACGCTTCATCGAACACCACCACATCGAACGGCGGGAACGATGCATCGAGATACTGCGCCACCGACAGCGGACTCATCAGCAGGCAGGGTTTTAATCGCGGCAATAGGTTCGGCAGCTTCTGAATCAGTTTGCGCAGCGGCATATGCCGGCGTTGCAGCTTGAGCTGCCGCTGGAGAATGCCCATCTCCGAAGCACCCGACGCCTCGCCATGCACCTTGGGCACCTGCGATGCAAACCGGGCCTTGAGGTATTGCCGGGTCAGGTCGAGTTGCTCGCGGTCGAGCTTGCCGAACTTGGCGATGCGCCGCTCGTGCTCCCGGCTGTTGAAGGTGCGCAGCAGCTCGGTCGAGTCGGTCACGCTGCTGAGCCAGACCTGGCCGACGGAGCGGTTGAAGGTTTGCTGAAGCAGCGGGCCGGCAATGGATCGCGATTCGTAGGCGGCCACGAGCGGCAGCAGACCGGCGTCGATGGCGGCACGCCGCGACCGCCGCCAGTGGCACCAGTCCGGTAGCGAGCGAAGATGTTGCTCCCACGACGTCGCGACCTGCCGCACCGTCGGTAGATATCGCGCCGCTGTGTCATCCCATGCGAGCGCCCTATTGACGACGAGCAGTTCCGCGAGGGCATCGCGCGACTGGTTGAACCCAGTGAGTTCTGCGAGGAAGCGACGCAGCGCCGTGCCAAGCGCGGCCTCCGGCGCCACATGGTCGCGCAGGGCCGTGGCGAGTTCGATCGCCCGCGACCGAAACGCCGCATCGGCGGTGAGCTCGCGCCCGGCTGCGCTGATGAGATGAGTTCGGAACCGATCGGTCCATGTGATGACCGCATCCAGCTTGTCCCAGTCAGCCTCGCCATTATTCCACTGCGTGCCGAACGCACGCTGCGCGGACTCGCCGTAGCCCGCGACGAGCTTTTCCTGCTCGCGCCGCTGGATCGCCAGTTCGAGGTCGGCGATGACCGTCTGATGATCGGGCAGCGAACCCGTCGCGTGGGCTGCGACCGTCTTGCGGACCCCGCGGCGCTTGAGCCAGGCGGTAAAGAAAAACCCCGTCATGCCGCTGCGCATGCGGGCCAGCAGGTCGTCGAGATTCTCGGCAAGGAGCGAGTCGCGGTAGCGAGCCCGCAACTGCGTCCGCATGGCGTCGCGCTTGCGGCCGGCATCGATCATGGCGATGAGCGATGCCCGCAGGTCGCTCCACGCCGGGTCGTTGAGGAGCGCAGGCGTCGGCCGCGGCTGCTCAATGAACAGGTCGCAGATTGTCTTGAGCCACCTAATACCGCGGCCGCTGAGCTCATCGGCGGCGGGCGTCGCCCCGAGCCGCAGCTCCCGCAGGGCATCGTTGATTGCCTGCTCGAAAGTGCCGGCCGTCTTCACCACCGCCGCCACCGCCTGAGTCACTTGCGCCGGCAGCGTCGTGAGCCACTGCTCGCGCTCCACCGCGCGATACGGATGCGCCGTGGGATCGCCGACAACTTCGCCGGCCGTGGCGACCCGATCAAGGATCTCCCGCAGTGCCGTGACGCGGGCGGCGTCGAGCGACTGCACCCATCCCGCGTCGAACGGCACGCGCGGCGACTCGCGCAGACCGATGAGCGACGAGGTCACCTGGTAAACGCTCCGCCCGATTGGCCGCGGTTCGTGCAGCACCCGCACCAGCTCGTTCAGCTCCTTCCGCGACGCGGCCAGCTCGTTCGAGTGCGGCTCCCAATCGGCGGGCAGCCCGGCACGCACCACATCCAGCGATTCCTGAAGCTGGTCCAGCACCTCGCGCTTGCTCGACTTGTTCGAGTGCAACTCGAGGCAGAACGGACCGAGCCCGATGCGGTCGAGCCGGGTGTGAACCACATTGAGCGCCGCCATCTTCTCGGCGACGAACAGCACGCGCTTGCCGTGCGTCAGGCACTGCGCGATGAGGTTCGTGATCGTCTGCGACTTGCCCGTGCCCGGCGGCCCTTCCAGCACGAAGCTGCGGCCGTCCTCGGCGGCAAACACCGCGCTGAGCTGCGACGAGTCGGCATCGAGCGGGCAGAACGTATCCTTCGGGTGCCTGGCGATGTCGAGCGTCGTGGGATCGAGCGGCTCGGCATCACTCTCGAACGGCGTCTCGGGCCGCTCGACCAGGTAGCGCACGACGGGGTTGCGCATGAGCGTCGTCGCGCGGTCCTGAAGGTCGAGCCACATCAGGAACTTTGTGAAGCTGAAGAGGCCAAGGTGCGCTTCTTCAATGACGTCCCAGCGCGGGATGTCACGAATGGCCTTGCGGAAGCGTTGGAGGATCTGCGGGACGTCGAGGCCGTGCTCATCCTCGACGGCTTCGTCGAGTCCGGTGATGTCGACGCCGAACTCGACGCGGAGCTTTTCGAGGAGCGTCACGTTGAGGCGCGGCTCCTCGTCGCCCAGCGCGATGTGGAAACCCTCGCGCGCCGATTTGCGTTCGAGCGTCAGCGGCAGCAGGAGGATCGGCGCTACGCGACGCTCCGCCCCCTCGGCGGTCGACTCGTACCACGCGAGAAACCCGACCGCGAGGTAGAGCGTGTTGGCGCCGGACTCTTCGACCGAGAGGCGGGCGGCCCGGAAAATCTCGATCAATCGGCGCTGAAGCACCGGCTCCGTCAGCGGCGAGTAAAGCCGGCGGGAGGCGAGCTCGTCGCGCAGGTACTCATTGAGCACGTTCTCGCCGGTGCGCTGCTCGCCCACCTCGGCGCTGCGCGGGTTCTGCTCGTCCATCAGGGCGGGGCGATGGAAGATGGAGAAGTTCAGCCCGCCAATTAAAGCATCCTCGACGGCGGCAAGGTCTGGACACACCAGCGGCACCGACTTGTTGGAGTCGCGAAAGTTGATCAGGCGATTGCGGTTCGACAGGTCGAGCAGCTTGCGCTTCCAGCGGTCGAGGCGAGCGTGCGACGGCTCGTGTTCCTGATCTGCTGAACCCGCAGACGTGGCGATGCTCTCGGCGGCGGACACAGTAGATGTTGCCTCAACGGTCGCTGCCGTTTGCGGGACGGTTGCCGCTCCCCGCTCGCCTGTTTCGTCGACCACATCAAACGTCCCCGCCGCGACGCGCAGCGTCAGCGGCCGCACACGCATCCTGCGGGCGCTGCGGATGTCGACCGCGCAGTGAAACGCCTTCTCCTCCAGCAGATGTCGCAGGGCGGCCCGCTCCGCATCGGGCAGTGAAAGCGCCGGCCGCGTGGTCAGCGCCGTCGCCTCGATCGCGATGATCTCCCCAAGCTGCACGCGCTTGCGGATGCGGGAAGCATCATCGGTCGCCGCCTCCGGAAACGTCTCGTCATTGGTCCACACACCGACGAACGCGTGACCTTCAATAATGATCACCAGCGGATTCAGCCCGGCCTGCTCGAAGCACGCGGCCAGCAGCAGCGCAAGGTCGAGGCAGGTGCCCAGGCGGTGCTCGAGGAGCTGATCGGGCGGCCGGACTTTCTGCCCCTGCCGTTCGTAGCTCGCGGGCGGCGCGATGTAGCCGAGGTCGCAGTCGAGCAGGGCGGCGTAAATGGCGGCGACGATCTGCCGGACGTGTGCGACGCTGCGTGACTGGTAACCGCTCAGCGCCGGCTGGCCGGTGACGCGTTCGAGGTGAACGCGAGCGCTGGCGAGCACCCCGTCGATCGCCGGATGATTCGGCATCACGAACGCCGCGAGAATCTCCGGCAGCGAGCCGATCCCGCCCCATTCGTTGAACGCCAGCACTTCAATCGGCAGCGTCGCGCTCGCAATAATCCGGCTGCCTTCGGTCACCTCGACGTGCAACTGGCTCACCTCGCGCTCGGTCTGATGCACCAGCACGCGGGCGTCGAGGGCGAGGTCGACCCGGCTCAGGTTGTACGTCGCCCCCGCGCCGATGCTCGCGATCTCGCGCTGCCAGACCGGCGCGAGGTTGCTGTCGATCCAGACGCCGACGATGACATCCTTGAGCTCTTCGCTGGTGAGATTCGTGACCCGCAGCAGCTTGACGATCGGGACATCGTTCTGCTGCATCGCGAAGTTGACGCGCTGGTCATACTCGACATGGATCGATGCGCGCGGCGGTGCGGCCCGGTCGAGCGTGGGAATCTCGGGCTCTTGAAGCTCCTGGGGCCCACGGGGCTCACCCGGCTCGCTCGGCTCGCTGATCGACTCTTCCATCAACGCAATGTAAGGTCGAAGCCGCCGTATCGCCAGCATCGAAGCGTTGGCCGACGCCCATCGCCATGCCCCCGCGATACACTTGCGACATGGTATCCCTGCAACTCGCCCACGGCCGCACGCTCAGCCTCGACCGCCCGCTGATCATGGGCATCCTGAACGTGACGCCCGACTCGTTCTCCGACGGCGGCAAGCACGCCGAGCAGGGAGCCGCGGTCGCTCACGGTCTGCGCCTCGCCGCGGAAGGCGCGGACATCATCGACGTCGGCGGCGAGTCGACGCGGCCGGGTTCGCAGCGCATCGCCGCCGAGGAACAGGTGCGCCGCGTCGTGTCGATGATTCGCGTCCTGCGCGAGCGACTCGACACAACGGATAAACGCAGCCGGGGCGTCGCCATCAGCATCGACACCACGCTCAGCGAGGTCGCGGCCAAGGCGCTCGGTGCCGGCGCAAGCCTGATCAACGACGTCTCCGGCGGCCGCGATGATCCACGGATCCTCTCCCTCGCCGCCGCGATGAAATGCCCCATCGTGCTGATGCACATGAAGGGCGAGCCGGCCACGATGCAGCACAACCCGCAGTACGACGATGTCGTCGCGGAGGTCGTCGCCCACCTGCGCGAACGGGCCCTGGCGGCGCAGCAGGCGGGCGTCGAGCGGTCGCAGATCATCCTCGACCCCGGCATCGGCTTCGGCAAGACGCGCGAGCACAACCTCGCGCTGCTCGCCGCGCTGGATCGTGTCGCGGCACTCGAATACCCCGTCCTGCTCGGCACCAGCCGTAAGCGGTTCATGGGCTCGATCTGTGCAAACGTCGATGGCTCCGCTCCCGCGCCGCAAGATTTAATCGGCGCGACCTGCGCGACGACGGCGATCGGCGTCTACAGCGGCGTCAGCATCTTCCGCGTCCACGATGTGCGTCCGAACCGTCAGGCGGCGGATGTCGCATGGGCGATGAAGGCCGCCATCAGGCCAGACCGCACCACCTCGCGTGCCTGATGAACAGCCGGGAGCGTGCAACGGGTCTCAGACTGGATTGACCACGGATAACACGGATAACACGGATGGAACAAATGCCTTGAATGCGAGGGCTTCTATCCGTGGTATCCGTGTTATCCGTGGTAAATCGTCTCACCAGACCTCCCAGTGCCGCATTTCGATGGCCGGTCCCTCCACCGCGACCGACGCCGCGTGATCGCCGCCGACCGGCACGTTTCTCATCGTCCAATCCGCGTCATTCATTTCCGGCTGCCGCAGCGCAAGCAGGCTTGCGCGGTCGGGCGGCCAGTACTCGACATCAAACGAGTCGAGCGCCACGGTGATGCCCATGCCCGTCGCCTTGAGAAACGCTTCCTTCCTCGTCCAGCATGTGAAAAACGCCCGGCGACGATCCTTCTCTTCAACTGACCGCAGCACCTCACACTCGACCGGCGAAAAAAAACGCTCGGCCATCCGCTCGAAGTCGGTTTGCTCGCGGACCAGTTCGACATCGACGCCGACACTCCGGCCGAGCGTCGCGGCGATGAGGATCAGGCCGTGCGAGTGGGAGAGATTGAACGAAATGGCGCGGCCGGTCTCGGGCCGGTCGATCGCCGGCTTCCCCTTGATGCTGAAGGTGAACTCGATGGCCCGCGGGTCGGCCGCGAGCAGCCGACCAAGGATCGTGCGGAGCAGGCCGCGGGCGACGATGAACTCCTCGCGCCGGGCCATCACGCGGTAGCGATCCGCGCGCTCGATCTCCAAGGGCGACAGGCACTGCTGAAGCGCCAGCCGCTGCATCGCCGGCAGGTCGACGGGGCTTCGCCAGATGTCAACAAAGTCGGGCGCGAGCGTCAGGTCTTTGGGAGTGGATCGCCAGGTCGTCATGTCTTCACCGAGTGCGCGACGTAACACGTCGCGGAGATCACCAATGTATCGGGGGCGTTGATGTCAGTCAGGCGTTCGAGCCTGAGTGACTTCCGAGTGATCGAGGGCTCCCGAAGGCCGCCGGCGTCCGCGACGTGTTACGTCGCGGCTCGCAGCGATTCCGCCAGCCGCCGCATGCCTTCGTCGATGGAGACGACCGGCTCGTAGCCCAGGTCGCGGCGGGCGGCGGAAATATCGAACCAGTGGGCGGTCGAGAGCTGCTTCGCTACGAAGCGCGTCATGACCGGCTCGCCGCGCAGGCGGAGCACGCGGTACACCGTTTCGAGCACCGCACCGGCGGCATAAGCGAAGCGCGGCGACACCTGCTTCGCCACCGGCGGCAGACCCGCGGCGGCGAGGATGCGGTTAATCAGGTCCGCCATCGCCAGCGGCTCGCCGTTGCTGATGAAGTAGGCCTTGCCGGCGCAAGACGTCGCAAGTGTGTCTTCACTCCCCTCCCTCTTAGGGAGGGGCTGGGGGAGGGTTGCGTCGGCGGGATCAGCGACGGTTGACTGATCGCTTCGATCACCGGCGACAATCGCGCTGCCCGCCTTCGCGCGATCCTCGTGCGCCTTACCCTCCCCCCGCCCCTCCCTAAGAGGGAGGCGAGTAAGACACGCCGCGGCCAGCAGGTGAGCGTGTACCGCGTTGTCGATGTAGGTCGAGTCGACGAGGCCCGCGCCGCTGCCCACGAACTTCAGCTTGCCGAGGCGGGCGCGGTCGAGGATGCGCGGCACCAGGTGCTGATCCCCCGGCCCCCATATCAGGTGTGGCCGCAGCGCGACGGTCGCCAGTTCGGCACCGTTCGCCTTGAGCACGCGCCGCTCGGCATCGGCCTTGGTGCGCGGGTAGGCGGCGAGGAATCGCTCCGGGTACGGAGCGGATTCGTTGATGCCTTCCTCGTCGCGGCCGGCGTACACCACGCTCGGCGTGCTGGTGTAAACGAGCCTCTTCACACCGGCCCAGGTGCAGGCGCGGATCACGCCCTGCGTGTAGACCTCGTTGGCGTTTTCATATTCGACATATCGACCCGCGATGCCCGCCTTGGCGGCGGTGTGGAAGACGACGTCGCAGCCGCGCATCGCCTTGGTCAACTCTTCGATCCAGATGTGCTGCGAGTCGAAGTCGATGGCGGCGGCCTGCACGCACGAGACGCCGAGCTTCTTGAGCGCGGGATAGTCGCCGCGTTGGAAGGTGACGACCTTGTCGCCGCGCGCGACCAGCGCGCGGACGAGCGCGCCGCCGAGAAATCCGCCGCCGCCGGTGACGAGGGCTTTCATGCGGGCCGCCCCCCGAGCTGTTTCGCGGCCCACTGGGCAAGGAGTGGACGGTTGATCTTGGAGTTGTGGCGGATGTCGGTGGGGAAAGCCACCGGCCAAGCCAGAAATCGGTCGATGTTCTTCGTCACTTCGAAGAGATTCGCTTGCGCCACGAGTTGGTTCGCATGCACATCGCTCAGCGCCTTTCGGTCGCCAATTGTCATGCCTTGCTCAACGCAAACAACCGGCACGATTCCGGTCGCCATGCGGACGCCTACGAGTGCGGTTCGGAAGTGCATCATCTCCGGATTTACCGGGGTATCTGGCCACTTGCGCCGCAGCGCGTCAAACACGCCTTCGCACATAGCTGTGAAATAGGTGCGATCCTTCGCCTTCACTCGCTCGCTCTTCCTCCCGCAGAACCACACGCGTCCCTTCTCATCGAAGTAGCCCAAATCACCCATGCGGTGAAAAAACGTTCCCGCGTTGAGGTGAATCTTCGCGAGCTTCGTGGAGTGGTCTCGATTGAAATAGCTGCGCGTGACCTGCGGGCCGCGCACGATGATCTCGCCGATCTCGCCGCGTGTCAGTTCGAGGTCGTGCGACCAATGGGCGATCGGGTCGTCGCTGATGCGGATGATCTTCACCTCGATGTCGGCCGCCGGCCGGCCGACGCAGACGCCCTTGCCCTGATCGGTGAGCGCGGCGGTCTCGCCGAGGATTTCATCGGAGCCGATTGAAGCGACGGGGAGGCATTCGGTGGCGCCGTAGGGCGTGAAGACTTGAGCGGTGGGGGGCAGGAGTTCCTTGATGCGGGCGATGGTGCGCGAGGGGACGGGGGCGCCGGCACTGATGACGCGCTTGAGAGAACCCAGGCACGGGAGCTTAAGCTCCCGTGCCGGTGGATCCTCGACCAACCGCTTCAGCAGCGCGGGGGAGCCGAACATGTTGGTGACGTTGAACTCAAGGATGGGCTCGACGATGTTGCGCGGGTCGACGTTGCCGGGCTTGGTGAAATCCATCTCGGGGACGATGGCGCTCATGCCCATGGCGGGGGCGTAGAGCGCGAAGAGCGGGAAGGTGCAGAGGTCGATCTCGCCGGGCTGGATGTTGTAGCAATCGCGGAGGGCGCGGACCTGGGCGATGAAGTTGACGTGGGAGTAGACGACGCCCTTGGGGACGCCGGTGGAGCCGGAGGTGAAGAGGATGGCGGCGGTTTCGTCGGGTCGGGTGTTGACGAGGACGCCCCGTAGTGGAAGCGCTGCCCCTTCCGCGGCTTCCAAGGTGGCACGGGCAGGCGGCGGTCCGCCGCGGTTTGCCCGTGTGTTTGCACCGGGGCGGTCCGCCACGGGCAAACCGCCCAGAGCGGCGGCCTGCCCGTGCCACCCTTGCTCAGACAGTCCGCGGGCGCGGACTTGATTGAGCGTGACGGTTTTGCCGAAGGGGAGAAGCTTGCGGCCGACGAGGACGTTGATGCGGTTGGTGGCCTTGGCCCAGCCGAAGAGTTGCCGCGCGATGTGGGCTTTGCGGATGCCGATGAAGGCCTCCGGCTGCGCTTCGGCGAGGCAGGTCTTGAGGTTCTTGATGCCCATGCCGGGGTCGATGCCGATCATGACGGCGCCCATTTTGAAGAGCGCGAAGACGCAAGCGAAGAAGTCGGGTGAGGGTTTCACCATGAGCACGGTGTGCATGCCGCGGGTGATGCCGATGGCGGCGAGGCCGCGGGCGATGGTGTTGCTCTCATCTTCGAGCTGCTGATAGGTCCAGCGGAGGTAGCGCTGCCTGCCCGCGCGGTCTCGGCCGAGCGGAAACGCCACCGCCAGCGCATCGGGCTGGGCGGCCGCCATCGCGGGCAGGTAGGAGGCGATGTTGACGGTGGCAGTGTTCAAAGCGCGGGCATTGTAGGGGGAGGCAGGGGTGCCACGGACAGCGCAGCGAGGTCCGCCGAGCGCAGTCGTCCGTGCCAGGGGACGCGTCGACGCGCAGAGCACGGACGACTGCGCTCCCAAAGCGTCGCTGCGCTGTCCGTGGCACCCGACGGGACCCGAAGCTCATGCGAGGAATCGCTCGACCAGCGGGACGATCTGCTCGTGCGCATCCTCCAGCACGTAATGCCCCGCGTCCTCGAATTTGTGTACCTCCGCGGCCGGGAACCGCTTCTGCCACTCGGCGAGGAAGTGGTGATCGAAAACAAAATCGCGCAAGCCCCAGCAGATGAGCATCGGGCGGTCGGCAAAGAGGTGCAGGCTGTCCTGCACGCGCGAGACGGTGGCGTACGCGCGGTGGGCGGGCTCGAGCGGGATGTCCTGCACGAAGCGCAGCACGGCGATGCGGTTCTTCCACGAGTTGTACGGCGCGAGGTAGGCGGCGCGAACGGTCGGTGGCAGCGGGCGGCGGGTGACGCATGATTTCACGGCGTCGCGCGCAAACAGGTTGAAGCCGCGGACGAGCAGAGGCGCAAGCGGAGATCGACAGAGCTTCAGTTGCCAGGGGAGCTTCTTCGACTTCGGCAGGTGGAACGCGCCGGTGTTGAGGATGACGAGGCGCTCGATGCGGTCGGGGTGGCGGGTGGCGAAGGCCATGCCGATCATGCCGCCCCAGTCGTGGAGGATGAGCGTGATGTTCTCGCGGATGCCCAGGTGCTCGAGCAGGGCTTCGACATCATCGACGCGGCGGTCGAGCGTGTAGTCGTACTGCTTGTCGTTGGGTTTGTCGGAGAGGCCCATGCCGATGTGGTCGGGGACGATGCAGCGGAAGCGTTGGCGGAGCGGCGTGATCAGCCGGCGGAAGTAGAAGGACCAGGTCGGGTTCCCGTGCAGCATGACGACGGGGTCGCCGGTGGCGCCGCCGCTGCCACTGCCACTGCTGCTCGGCAGCGTGGGACCCTCGTCGAGGTAGTGCATGCGCACGCCGCTACGGTCGAGGAAGTAACTCGTGAAGGGATAGTCGGGGAAGGGGATGGGAGATTGCAAATTGGCCACCGCAAAATGAGAATTGCAAATTGAAGGAAAGGCTTTAATCGCCGGCAATTTTCATTTTGCAATTTGCAATGGTCAATTTGCAATTTGCCTTGATCGCTCAGCAGGCGCGGGCGACAAGGATCACCATTCCCAGCCAAGCATCAGGCAGTTGAGTCCGCTGCCGATGCCGAGGAAACCGACGCGGTCGTTGGGCTTGAGGAAGCCGCGCTGCTCGGCGATGGCGGCGGTCATGGGGAGGGAGACGGTTCCCATGTTGCCCAGGAACGGGAAGGTGGGGTATTCTTTCTCGGGGGCGATGCCGAGCTCGCGGAGGACGGTGGCGCGGTGGCCGGAGCCGACCTGGTGGCAGATGACCTTATCGACCTGGTCGCGGGCCCAGCCGAGCTTGGAGAGGAACGCGCCCCAGGTGCGGATGCCGAGCTCGACGCCGTGCTTGAGGACGGCGACGGAATCGGTGGTCATGAATTGCGTGAGCATCGCGGGCAGCTTCTCCGACGGGAGCATCTTCTGCACGACGCCCGGGACGAGGTCGCTGGTCATGGCCCCCTTGATGGCGGCGGGGAGGGTGTCGGGTTTGAAGATGTCGTCGACGGCGAGCTTGAGCTTGTCGGGCGAGAACATGAGCTTGGTCAGGCCGACGGGCGAGAAGGTCACGCCCCAGCGGCAGAGGCGGTGGTGCTGGGGGGCGGCCTTGGTGACGGCGCCGAGCAGCCGGCGGCTCTTGCGCTTGGCGAAGGAGCCGTCGGTGAGCACGACCGCCGCCGCGCCGCTGCCGCCGGTGAGCGTGGCGAGGGAGCGCGTGAAGCACTCCATGGAGTTTTCCTGGAGCATCCGCTGGATCATCACGTCGTTGATCTCGCGGGCCGACTCGCAGGAGACGACCATGCCGGCCCGGATCTGCTTGAGCTCGATGCGGTTGGCGATGTCGATGATGCCGTTCATCACGCCGAGGCAGGCGTTGCTGATGTCGTAGATGTAGGCGTCGGGGTTGACGCCGATGTGGTCGCCGACGGCGCAGGCGGTGGCGGGCTCGAAGTTCTCCCGGCAGACGCCGGCGTAAATCAGAACCTCGATGTCCTTCGCCTCGACGTTCGACTTCTCGAGGGCCTTGCGGGCGGCGGCGGCGGCGCCTTCGCTGACGGTCTGGCCCTCTTCCCACCAGCGCCGCTCGGTGATGCCGGTGAGCGATTCGAGCTGCCCGGGCTGGATGTGCAGCTTCTCGTACATCGGCGCGAGGCGGGCCTCGAGCTCATCGCTGGTGACGACAACGGGGGGCAGTTCGTAGCCGAGAGAGTCGAGGTGAACGCGGGTGTATTTCATGGGTTCAAGCGCACGGCCGGAATCGGGGGGCTTCGGTGGCAGGAATGATAGCCGATGTCGACGGTGAGGGCGCTTCAGGATCATCCGGTCATCGAAGGATTCCTGACGATAGTGATCCGGCTGATGAGAATCCCGCTGGTGAAGGCGTGGACTGCAAGGTTCACCATCTGCACGGACCACAGCCAGTTCCCCAACCCGTTCAGTTCCCACCACGCACCGTGCCTGCTCGCATTCCACCAGCACCATGCGCTGGTGTCATGCCACCATCCCATCACGGCGTACTGCACCGAATACAGACACAGGAACACGACAGGCACGCACAAAGCCCCGATCAATCCGCCGACGCGGTACGACCTTCCGCGGCCTTGCGTCGACGCGTAGGTAGTTCGGTCACTCGGGTTGAAGCCCCGGCCACACTCGGGGCAATGGAAGTGAACGCTGGGAGAGAGCGGATAGCCGCAGCCGAGACAGGTGCGGCTGGGGGAGCGTGATGAAGAGCTATTCTCGGAGCCATTCGCCATTGCCGGGCCCCATTGCTCCCCGATCAATCACAATGAAGCGTGAAATCCCTCATCTGATAAATCGTCCGCCCGTCAACCGAAAGGAAGCCGTCTGCCTGCAAGGTTCGACGCTCATCATCGACCTTCGTAATCACCGCCTGCACCGTCACCTTCTCATCGGCCGGCAGGATCTGCCCGCGATAAATCCAGGTGTGCTTCGCGCCGAGGGCGGGGGACGAGAAGTTTCGAGTTCCGAGTTCCGAGTTCCGAGTTGAAGGCGAGTCGCGATCCGTACTAACTCGGAACTCGTAACTCGGAACTCGGAACTCTTTGGCCCATCGCCGCATCGCCGCGACTTTCAGGAGCTGGATAAACGACTCAAGGCCGAGCGAGCCGGGCCAGACGGGGTCCTGGTAGAAGTGGGCGTGGAAGAACCAGTTGGCGGGGTTGACGCGCGTGGAGCCTTCGAGGCAGCCGAGGCCGTGCGGGCCGCCGGCGGGGTCGAAGAGGTCGACGCGGTCGAGCATCCGCATGTTGCTGTCGGGAAGCGGGGCGGCGTCGGGCAGATCGAAGGCGGGCAGGCTGCGGGCGCGCTCGGCGGCGCTTGGCACGTACAGCCTCGCATCGCGGATGCCGACCTGATCGCGCAGGGCATCGGCGGAGAAGAAGCCGAAGTAGGTGTCGCCGCGATACACCTCGCCGACGGCATCGCGCATCGACATATCGAAGTTCTGGATGATCATGCCCGCCGACTGCGAGACGCGCGTGATTTTGATCGTGGTGGTGAGCGTGCCGGTGTCCGGCGTGACGGCGCGGAACTGCGTCGCGCTGCCGCCCAGGTTGCGGAACTTGAGGTCGACATCGCTGGTGAGCGCGGAGCCGAGGTAGGCCGCGAGCCACCCGCACGGTTGCAGGGCGACTTCGAGCAGCACGGCGAACGGCATCTCGCGCTGCCGGTTGCTCGCGAAGTACCAGCCGGGATCGGACTGATCGGTCCTGCCGATCGGCGGCGCGGGCGGCACGTCGTACTCGGCCTCGATCACGCCCCCGGCCGCGAGGTTCCACTGCTCGCAGTCGCGGATCGACACGATGCGGTCGAGGAACTGGTACGGAGGCCGGGGCAGCCGGGCGATGCGGCGCTCGTGATCGAACACGCGGTAGCGGTCGCCGAACGCATCCGACGGATTGCCGTTTGCGAAGGCGTAAATGGAGGCGAAGTCGAAGAGGGGGGCGCGGGGCGCCGTCTTACTCCCCTCCCTCTTAGGGAGGGGCCGGGGG
>Ga0163150_10001366_pt1 | contig 41484 bp, 40 predicted proteins | sample OliLakLV19P2IB_FD_148628 | JGI IMG/M metagenome (GOLD analysis project Ga0163150, IMG submission 148628) | Freshwater microbial mat bacterial communities from Lake Vanda, McMurdo Dry Valleys, Antarctica - Oligotrophic Lake LV.19.P2.IB | ecosystem: Environmental > Aquatic > Freshwater > Lake >... | reverse complement strand
GGTTAGAGGGGGTCAGTGAGGGGTGGACTAAGCCGTGACAGCCTCGAAGGCTTTCGCGATCTCGCCCATCGTGAGAAGTTCGAGGCGGCGGTTCTCACGGATCGTGAGCAACGCTTTCTCGTCAGTAGGCATGTGGAGCAAGTCCACGATCTCGGCACCAGCGTCTTCATCCATGCCGAGGCGGTGGATGCGGTCTTCAAGCTGAATGCGGTACTGGGGTTTGTAGCTGTTCGACCAGATGACGATGCGGCAGGCTTCGATCAACGTCAGACCCATACCGCCCGACTCGGGGTGACACACGAACGAGACCTTGCGGTTCTCGTCCAGGTTGGCCCAGTAATCGAGTGCGTCCACGCCACGCAACGTCTTTGTCTCTTCGCCATCGCGATAGAAGACGTGGAAGCCACGGCCATCGCAGCGAACGACAGTCCAGTCTTGTTCCAAGCAGATGCGGACGCAGCGATCGACAGAGCCAGTGAAACCGGCCGCGATGACAATGCGGCCACGCTTCTCCATGTTTTGGAGTTCCGCGATTAGCGCCGGCTCTTTCGGGCACGGGACTTCCCGAGCTTCACGTTTCGTCTTGTCCACGATCTGGGCACCGTCGCAACGGTGGCACGTCACCAACTGCTCTTTCAAGTTGGCCACGATTTCCGGGTCGAGCATGTCGATCGCGCGGAACACCCGCTCTGCGTCGGACGGGTCAAACCACTCTTTCACTTCGCCCGTACCGTCACAGGTTGGGCACGTAATGGTCCCGTTGCTCTTCTCGCGATACTGGAAGCCGTCGCTCAATTCCCGCAGCAGAGTCATCGCCGTCACGGCGTTGACCGAACTGTGCACGAGAGCCTGGGCCACCCGCAGCGTGGCAGGTGACGGTTTGCAGTAGACCTTCCTGTACGTCTTCTCGGGGAGGTTCAGGATCGACTTCGAGCGGACGCTCACGAGACCTTTCAAGCGGTCGTACAGGTCTGCAACTTCGTTGACGCTCTGCGCGAACGTGTGGTACTCGGTATCGTTGCGATTGTGCGGCCCGTCATCTTGGTATTCACCGCAGGTGGCACACTTGTTCTCGTCGTCTTTCCAGCCGATCAATTCGTTGTGGATGCCACCCGTGACAAACTCGCGACGGGCCAGGAACGCCAGCCGAGCTTTGAACGCCTTTTCCGACCCTTCCTTCAAGAAGCCGGGGAACGCGATCTCGCACTGCGACCACCAATCCACGGGCGTCTTCGGGCTCGGCGTGCCAGACATCAGCAGGACGAAGCCTTCATAGCCGTACTTGGCCCGAATGTGATCGGCCAGGAATTGGGCGGCACGACTGCGCTTGGCGTCAGCCGTTTTGAGCCACGATGATTCGTCGAAGATCACACCATGCGGAATGGGGGTGTCTTTGGTCCACTCGTTCATCTTGCGAGTGAGGGCCTCGTAGGTCATCACGTCGACGGCGATGCTCGGGTCCAGCTTCCACTTCTTGAATTCGCGGGTGATGGCGGCGCACACCTTCTTCGGTGCGACGTACCACCAATCGTTGTGGCCAGATCGCTCGATGACTTCGATCGAGATCAGCGTCTTGCCCAGACCCATGCCTGCCGCTTCGATACCGAAGTGCGTCGTCAACCAATGGTCCACGTCTTCCTTCTGGTAGTCTGTCAGCGGGCGGGTGTACTCGTGCTTCTTGTCTTCCTGGTCGAACCACGAGTAAACTTCATCACCACGTTCCAGGAAGGCGAGTTGGAACCGGTTGCGGAAGCTGTCCGCGACCGACCAAATCTTGCGGGGCTCGTCATCGAAGCCATGCCACTTCGAGCCGCCCATCGACTTGATCTCGTCTTTCAACGAGAACGGCGACGTAAGGAACTCGATGCGTCCCTTCGTGAAACACAGCCGGACGGGTTCCAAGAGGGCACGGCCTTTCTTGGAATAGACCCGGAACTTCGTTGATACGATTGTGTCTTCGGTGGTGGTCATCGTTTATCTTCGAGATAGAAGAGGCGTGAGTCGGAGGCGGCGGGCTTGCGTTTACAGTCACCCCACACGTTCAGGCCGGTGCCCTCGAACAGCGTCAGAATCTTGCAGTAGCAAGCTTGGACTGTTCCCTCGCGGCGTGAGCCCGAGATCACAGCGACTCGCCATTGAGCGAGCGTGCCGGTGACAACGAGCAAGTCGATACCGCGTGATGTGGTTTCCGTGTGGACGAACGGCATACCCACAGCGGCTTCAAGGATGCTGAGGATGTCGCGGTCGTCGGCGGCGATCAGGACACTGAACGAAACGTGGGTGAGAAGGGCGGGCGGTAGGCTGTGTGCGGCGTTCTTGTCGGACAGCGATTCAAGACACGAGATGAACTTCTCGGCATCACACATCTTCCGGTGGCTGGCGTCACTCTTAGCGGCCGGGCTGTAGCCCAGAGCTTCGTGTGTCACCGCCAGGAACGTCGTGAAGTTCACTGCGGGTTGTTGGATCAGGACGGCATCGACGCGCATTGGTAGACGGGACTTCGGAGAGGATGTAGCCAGGACGGCTACTTGGAGGGTTCGTCTTCCGCGACAAAACTCGGCTTGGCCTTGCTCTCGCGGTCGGCGAAATACTTGCGACAGTAGGGATTGATGTACGTGACGGGACCGCCGCCGTTGTCATTCAGATCGGGGTAGGTCTGCGTGTACGAGTAGGAACTCGATGACGACTCCGTGCTGATACGGTTGCCTTGGCCACCAGACTGTCCGCCGTAGTTGGGGAACACATGGTTGCCGTAGCCCAGGTATCCGCCGTAGCCACCCATACCGCCTGCCCCGTAGCCGCCGCCGAATTGCTGCGTGGCACTGGACGACGAGCCGGACCGGTCTTTGGTCGCGAGCGGGCCGCGCTCGGCCAGATACGCCTTGTGACGTTTGGCAGCGTTGAGTTCATTGGCCTTGTTTCGTTTGACGGCCATCTCGCCGAACTCTTGATCGGTCATCTTGGCCGGCGACTTCTTAAACGTGACTTCCGGTGCGGGGATTGCGTCCGACACGGTGACGCCGTTGCTCAGCTTCCATTCCTTGGCGGCAAGCACCGAGGGGAGCAACAAGAGCAGAGCGGTAGCTAGGATGAACTTCATGGATGGTGCTCGCTAGGTGGGAGAGAAGATACTCGGGGCGGCGGGTCCACCGCCCCGAGCTTGTGATTGCAGCAGCACGTGCAACTATTACTAGTACGTTGCTCGGTGCGTTTTGTGTACCGGATTACCGCTTGCGTCCGGTTTTCTGCGTCGTCTCTTCGGCAACGGGTGCCGTTTCGACTTCGCTCGTGGCTTCCCGGAACTTCTTGATCTCTTTCAAGATCACGTCGTTGGCCGGCAGCTTCGTGAACGGGCTGGACGATGGCTTCACAACCGGCACCCACCACGAGAACTTTTCCTTCTTGATGAACTTCGACGTGAGGGTCATCGGGACGGCGACACCGGGAACACGTCCCTCCATGTCAACACCGTCCGCGATGTACTTGTCGATGTCCGTCTGCGTCAACGGCAAGTTCGGGAACATCTTCTGGGCTTCCGGGCGGTGCGTCGGGGCACCGAGGAAGTATTCCAGCGGGCGACCTGTCTTCCGCTCGTAGAGCAAGAAGCTCGGGCCGACTTGGCAACCCGAATCCTTGACTTCCGACTTCGCCCAGATGCGCTTGAACTCGTCGGTGCTCGCGTCGTAGACGGTGATGACGGGCTTGTCGCTCATGTCGATCGCCTTTGTGCGGCGCGACACAGCGAGAATCTCGACAGTATCGCCGAGGTTGATGACTTCACCACCGGAGAGCGGGATGAAGTAATGGCCCGGCTGGACCAACACCTTACCGTCGTCGTCCGTCTTGCCCTTGCTGGACAATTGCAGGCGACCCAGGAAGTCCGCGCCTTTGGACAGATCAGCGAAATCCTGATCTGCGCCAACCGATGTGGACGGGAGTTGCGACATATCGAGGGGAATTAAACCGTTGGACATTTGATTTACCTTGAGAAGTGAGAAGTGAGAAGTGAGTTGTTTGCTTGTGCTGACGGTATTTTAAGTTGCGCCCCCTTCTGCTAGTAGTTCGGTGAGTTCACCGGCTTTGCGATGTATTGCTGCTGCGTTCTTTCGTTGTTGTTCCACACTGTCGGGGTCGAGATTAAGCGTCCAGTTGAGGGCGATCATCGCGCCCTCAAGTGCCGTCTTCGCTTTCGCTTTGACAATCAGCGTCGGCAGGATGGCACGGTCGTTGAGTTCCTTGATGACGTGTTTGATCCCCCGCTGGTGTGGCTGTGGGGAGAATGGAAAGTCGTTGAAGTGTTTGTCGAGCTTACCCTGCCGAACCTCTTCCATCCGACGCTTGATAATGGCGGCGGCTAGGGCGTTGAACTCGGGAGGCGATAGGGTCTTGGCGGGTTCGATCAGTTGTTCGCGTAGCGTAGGTGATTGCACCTTGGCGAGCATGTAAGCAGACATGAGCGGGATGTCCCCGCGATCCACCATCTTCTGAACCTTCGCACTGAGCGATAACAGGTCCAGTTGTTCACTCACCCACTGCGGGGCCTTATTCACGAAAGCCGCGATCTCGCGGACGGTCGTGCCAGGACGCATGGCTTGCAGTCGTTTCAGTTGCCTCGCGAACTCGGTCTTCGTTGTTTCCTTGCGGACAGCGTTCTCCCTAATCTGGCACGCAAGAACGTCTTCGTCGGTCAGGTCGTACTTTGTAACGGCCGCTATGGTGGGCAGCTTCAAGACTCTGTGGATGTCAGTGCGATGCAGCCCCGCGACGACTTCCCTTTTGCCAGGGGCACGATCGCCGGCCGGCCGCAAGCAGACGGGCGTAATTAGTCCGAACCGCTCGATAGAGTCGAGCATCGTGACGTACTCGATGGACTCACGATCGATGTACCGAAGTAGGAACTTCGGATCGATGATCTCGTCCAGCGGCACATACCCGATTTCTTCTTTGCGATCCACACTGCGTCTGCCTCGTATGTTTCTTGACACTGATACTATTGTGCCGTTCTGTGTTAATTTTCCGTTTGTGCCAAAAGTTAGCAAATGAGTGAGTGAGTGAGTGAGTGAGTGAGTGAGTGAGTTATCAGTTCTGCCCGTTCTCGCTATAGAAAGGAATCAAAGGAGTGATAGGTATATATGATTGAATTGACTCACTCACTAACTCACTCACTCTTAGACCTAAGTCTATGCCGCATTTAGGCTTATGTGGACGGTCCGATTGTAGGGCCGACTAACTGGATCACTTCCCCGAGCTTCACGGAAAAATTGGGCGGTTTGGCAGAATAGTATCGGTGTGGAAAGATCGCCTTTTAGCACCGTCAAGCTGCCAAGATTCTCGCAGGCACCGCATGAAAGTAAGTAACTCGATCAAAGCCTTTCTCGAAGCGAAGAGAGATCAACTGGTCCACCCGGACTTGTTGGACTTCTTCCTCGCGAACTTCCCCGGCCTGGAAACCCAGGTGATGGTTGCGGCGGGTAAGGGCCAGCCAGTGCAGGGACGCCGTTCGACATACACGGACGGCCTGAATGAGTGGTGGCAGATTCGTATCCCCAAGCAGGCGGACAGTGATCCGTTCTGGGGCGAATACGATTTGAAGTGGCCACTTGAGCTTCACTGTGTATCGATCGGCTCTACTGGCTGGCATTGGCAGAATCGACGTTCACTCTATGTGGGCTTCGATTTCGATGCCATCGCGGGTCACGCTGAGGGCGTCGGTATCAAAGACGAGAAGCTCGCCGAAGTCCGCGATGCCGCGTGTGCGTTGCCGTGGGTTCGGGTACGCCGGTCAACAAGCGGCTCGGGTATCCATCTCTATGTGTTCTTCGACAAAGGCGGTGTCGCCACGGAGAATCACACGGAGCACGCCGCCCTTGCCCGATACATACTCGGGTTGATGTCGGCTGAGGTCGGGTTCAACTTTGCCTCACAGATCGATGCGTGCGGCGGCAATATGTGGTGCTGGGCGAAGAAGACCAGCCTTGAGAATCGCGGCTTCGAGAATATCAAGACCGACGAATTCCAATTCTTCCCGGCCGACAAAGTGCCCGACAGCTGGCGGGACCATATCGATGTCATCACCCGAAAGCGGGCGAAGACACGGGTGGGCAACGTCGAGCCGGGCAACATCGACATCTTCGAGGCTCTCACCAGCGCTCACCGCGTAGTGCCGTTGGAAGAGGCCCACAAGAACCAAATGGACGAGATTGAGCAGGCGGGGTTCGCGGTGCAGTGGGTGAGCGATCACCACATGCTGCAAACGCATACCCGTGGCTTCGCCTATCTCATGGAGAACCACAAGGAAGAAATGGGTCTGCAAGGCGGCTTTGAAACAAACTCCAAGGGTGCCAACCCTGGTGAGGCCAACTGTTTTGCGTTCCCAGGTGACGGCGGTAGCTGGAAGATTTACCGTTTCTCGCCCGGCATCTCGGAAGCCAGGACGTGGGAACAAGACGGCCAGGGGTACACCACCTGCTGGTTCAATCGCAAGCCCAATCTAAAGGCAGCCGCGCGGGCCACGGGTGGTCGCGACTTGAAAAGCGGTGGCTATGAATTCGACAGTCTTGAGAAAGCGGCCAAGGTCGCTGAGGCTCTCGGCCAAACAATCCAGGTCGAAGATCAACTCAAGCACCGCAAGGCTGTCGTAAGTAAAAGCAAAGATGGCCGCTTGACCATCGAAGTCGCGAAGGAAGCCGGCGACGTTCAGATGGGGGATTGGAACAACAGTGACAAGAAGAATGCCTGGACCCAGGTGTTCGACATTCCGACTGAGCCCTTGCAAGAAGAAATCACGAGCTACGATGATAAGATTCGTTGTCTCACAACACCCGACACTCAGCCGGCCGGCTGGGCCACACGAAGCAAGCGGGGCGAGTGGTTACGCAAGACGGCTTCCAGCGTGAAGATGATCTTGCAACGCCACGGCAACGCAAAGCCCGACGCCGAGATTCTGATGGGCGCGGCCGAAGACGACCCGTGGAAGCTGGTGGCCGAGCCGTTCAAGCCCGAGTACCCCGGCGACCGACAGTGGAATCTCAATGCCCCGCAACTGGTGTATGCTCCGGTGCCTCGTGGCGTGGAGTACGAGCACCCGACTTGGGACTTGATGCTGAGTCACTTGGGCAAAGACTTAGACCCGTACCTCCGCGAGTTGGAGTGGGCGCAGAAGTGCAACATTCTGACGGGCGGCGATTATTTGACGGCATGGTACGCTGCGATCATTCGCGACCCGCTGCTGCGGCTGCCCTACCTATTCTTCTTTGGTGACGAGAACAACGGCAAGAGTTCGTACTGGGAAGCGTTCCAGCTTCTTGTCACAGGCGGCGTCGTCAAGGCTGATCGCTCGCTGACAAGTCAGAACGACTTCAACGGCGAGTTGGTCGGGGCGATCATGTGCGTTGTGGAAGAGAAGAACATCTCCAAGGCAGACGGCGCAGCGGCGAAGATCAAGGATGCTGTGACGACACTCACGCTGTCTATTCGCAGGATGCGGCAGGACACTTACCAGATCGTGAACATGACGCACTGGTGTCAGTTTGCGAACAATCAAGACGCCTTGATGGTGCCGCCCGGATCAACTCGCATCACCGTGATCTACGTCACCAATTTCGCGAAGGAAATCCCGAAGGATGAATTGCACGCGCGCCTCAAGGCCGAAGCCCCTGCGTTCATGCGGACACTGATTGACTTCCAACTACCGCCCGTCACTGGTCGGCTCGCGTTGCCCATCGTCGAAACTCGCCACAAGGAACGCTCGGAAGAATTGAGCCGCTCGTTGCTTGAAACTTTCGTCCGCGAGGAAACGCATTTTGTTGTTGGCGAGAAGTCGGTCACATTCGCCGAGTTCTTTCAGAAGTTTAACGAGTGGTTGCCAGAAGACGAACGCTACCTTTGGACAAAGCATCGGGTTAGTAAAAGTCTGCCTATGAACCACCCCAGCGGTAAGGCGGGCGGCGGCGGTAAGCTTCACATCGGCAACCTTAGCTGGGAGGCGAAAGCGCCCGAGGCTGGTGCCCAGCTTCTGATCGTGAAAGAAAGGAAGCTCGTACCCGAGAATGGCTAAACATATCCCACTGAACGGACCAGCAATACTCCTCGTGACACCCATAACGCTGACCATGCTTCAAACCTGCGTGGGTGGCTTTATCAAATTCATCGAACTGCCCACGGGTGACTACATGGTCGTCAACGAGGCTAGCGAACAACTTGCCCCTTTCAACTCGTCTGCGTCATCGCTCGCCGGCAAGGCCGGCCCCATCTACGGTGACGCCGTGCTTTGTGAACCATCGGAGCTTGCATGAAAATCTTTGGCCTTGGACACTACTCCCGTACAGGAAAGGATACCTTTGGCAATTCCCTCGTGGCCTCCCTCGGCGAATACAAGCCATCGTTGCGTGCCGCGAAGAAGTCATTCGCTTGGAAGCTCAAGCAGATCGCATTCGAGCTTTATGCTTGGGACGGTCTGCGGGAGCCCGAGTTCTACGAGACACTCGAAGGCGCGAAGTTCCGCGACATCCCCCTGCCGACCATCGGAAAAACGCCCGTGCAAATCTGGGTGGACCTCGGCACGCCGGCTGTCCGGGAGAACGTCTACGAGAACACCTGGATCGATTACCTGTTGAAGTCGAAGAACGATCTCGACGTGCTTATCATCCCGGACGTTCGCTTCGCGAACGAGATTGCCGCGATCCGCGAGCTTGGCGGCACGCTGATTAAAGTCGTGCGGCCGGGCTATGGTCCCCGCAAGACGGTCGCCGATCGTGCGCTGGTTGGCTACAAGGGTTGGGACTATGTGATCGGTGAGTCGGGCGACATCAACGACCTGCGCCGCTGGGCGTCCCGCTTCGCTCACAGCATCATCACCAGTACGCCCCTCTGGCAAACCGAAGCTTCCAGAGAAGCCGCCTACCGGGTCGAAGTCGTTGAACCGTGGACGCCGCCGCTAGCCGACAAGGGGACGCTCAAGCTGGACCGGGCCACGGCCACGGTGCTTATGGGCATCCTTGACCGGGTGGAATCCGGCGACACGGTTGCCGACACGGTTGCCGACACGGTTTACGAGCAGCTTGAACAAGCCTTTCCGCAACAGGCCACATGAACAACGCAGCATCCTCATTATTCGCAGGTGCGGTGGTGGACTTCATGCTTCACCTGATGAACCGCCCAGACCCGATGATCTGCGGGGCCAACTATCCTCGCGACAAGATCGTCGCGGAGTTCGAGATCTGGGCCAAGAGACGCAAGCTCAACACGACGTACCTCAACATAGCTGACTGGACATCCCTCTGTGATGAGGGCCGACTGCAATGACACGTACCTTCTCCGCCATGCCTCACCTGAACGGGAACCTGATGGTCGCCGTGGACGTGGAAACCACCGGTTCCCGGCCGGGGTTCCACGAGATCGTCCAGATTGCCGTGGTGCCTCTGAACTCGGACATCCGGCCCCTGGAAGGGGTCAGGCCCTTCTACACGAACGTCAGGCCGCTCTACCCGGAAAGGGCCGAGAAGAGAGCCTTGGGCATCCACGGGCTCAACCTGGACGATCTGGTGGCCCGTGCGGCGGACCCAGATCAGGTGGCCGAAATGCTGGTCAACTGGTTCGAGCGGCTGGACATGCCGATGGAGCGGAATCTAGTTCCGCTGGCCCACAACTGGGCATTCGAGAGCAGCTTCTTGAAAGCATGGCTCGGGGTGCCTCTGGCCGACAAGGTTTTCCATAGCCACGCACGCGACGGAATGCTGACTGCGCTGCACATGAACGACAAGGCCGTCTTCAAAGGCGAGAAGGCCCCATTCAATCACGTTGGCCTCACGAAACTGTGTAAATACTTCGGCGTGGTCAACAGCAAAGAACACGATGCGTTTGCCGACTGTATTGCCGAAGCCGAAGTCTACCGCTGCCTTGTAATGATGGACATGATATGAGCCCAGATTGTGACCCCTGCCCGGATGTGGGCAACTACAACGAAGTCATGCGGGGCAACGACCACTTAAAGTTCACGCTCCCCGTTGTGTACTTCCACCCACCGCAAGTCGGCAACGTGTTCAAGGCTCTCGATCTCACGCTGCTCCGTTACGAGGGCCGCGAGTTCGAGCGGCCAACGATCAACGACGACGGCAGCATTGAGTACCAGCGTCAAGACGGGGCGATCCCGGACGAGATCGACGGCTTCCAGAGAGACCCAGAGAACGCCTTCCGATTCGTGCCCATGTGGGAGTCCTGCAAGCTGCGGGCGCTCGGCACACGCGCGAAGGAAAACGGCTGCATCGATATTGCCGCCGCCTGCAACAACCCAGAAGCAAAACAGTTCGGTCGTCCAGTGAAGTGCGTCGAGTGTCAGGTATGCCCGGTCCGCAAACAATAAAAGCCCAGGTGTATGAACACCTGGGCCTTTGGAAAGGTTCGATAGATGGCAGTTAAGAAAGAGAACATCGACCGCTTCTTTGACTATGACGTGATGCTGGATAGCCGCATCGTTATGATTGCCGACTCGTCTGACGAAGGCGTGGACAATCTCATGGCGAACCGCTTTATCAAAGCGATCACCATCCTCGAACAGTCGAACACCAACCCGATCCGCGTCATCCTCAAGAGCCTCGGTGGCTGCATCTATAACGGTGCTGCCATGTACGACGCCATCTCAAACTCCCCTTGCCACGTCTCGATGGAAGTGTATGGGGCCGCGATGTCGATGGGTGCCGAGTTACTACAGTCCGCCGACGAACGCATCATGCAGCCCAGCGCTTTGCTGATGCTGCATGATGGAACATTCGGGGCGGACGGTGCACCACGCACCTTTGAGAATTGGGCCGCAGTATCTAAGAAGCTGCGGCAGAGGATGTACGCGATCTTCGCTAAGCGAAGCGGCAAGACCGTCAAGTTTTGGGAGAAGATGTGTGCGAGCGATTTCATCCTGGATGCTGAGGGAGCCCTCAAGCACGGATTGATCGATCGCATTGCGCAACCGCCAGCAGGTTAGAGTGTGGACGACCCACCGCCCTCCCCATCTTCCGTCTCTTTCAAGAACGCCGAACCTGCGAGGAAACGCTTCTTGTCGGTATCCCACGCGAAGTGGAATATCGCATTGCGATCCGAAATGTCTGGATCGTAGAATCGCTGCGTCTTGATGTTGATAGCACCGCTCGCTGACTTGATCTCCGCAATTTGCGGAATGAATGGCGCTTGCTGATAGTTCAACTTGAGATTGGGATTCGGGTTCTTAGAACCATTCACCGTGCCGAACACAGTTGTCCCGAAGATGGACTGCGGGAAGAACAGGTCGTCTTTGAGGAAGTTGGAACCGCCGCCCGACCCATTCAGGTAGAGCACGTTCGGACCGCCGACGAACACATTACCCGTACCTGTCAAGCTAATCAGCTTCCAGTACACGGTGTTGTTCGGCAGGTTGCCAGTCGTTCGCTGGATGCAGCAGTAGGACTCACCGTTGAGCAGCACGGCATCGTTCACAGCGTAGGCCGTGGCGTTGTCGTACTGGCCTCGGAACAGCAGGGACTTCCCGGCCACACCAATGACGCCAGTGTAGCCAATCGGCAACTGCTTGCTGGTTGGCTGAGCATCGTCGCCCACGAACTCCAATTCCTGGGCGGCTGGCCAGAACCACGGGTACTGTGTCATCTCGCCCGCTCTTACGGGCACAAGACACTCGAAGTCAATTGTGTTGTCGGCCGAGTTGTAGTTGGCCTTCTCCACCATTGCTTTAATCGGACCCGACGCCACATAGGCAGGGAGGTCCAGCAGCACCGTGTCGAACGTCTCAAGGTTCAGTTTCGTGAGATACGTTTTGAACCTGATTCGCTTCCATGTGTTTGCTTTGCGGATCATCCAGAACGTGGCACCATGAAGCACCACGTCGGGCTGGTTGAAAAGCGAGAAGTCGAAGTCGTCAGCCTTCGTACCGTACTTCGCGATGTTGTGACGCAGGATCGTGTGCTCGGGAGTCTCGTCCGCCCACGACAGACGCCACTCAATAGTGAGCTTCGTCACGATGTCTTCGGTCGGCGTAAGCGCGACTTCGACACTCTTGTTCGCGATGTCCGACACAGTGATCGTGTCGTCCGCGTCCGGCTCTTCGGCCAAATACTTGAGCTTGAACTCTCCGTTGTCGATCCACACAGCACAGCGGGCCGCGAAGGCAATCCGCTTAATCACGTCGATCGTGTTCTCGCGTTCAAGGAACGCAGTGTTCATGGGGAACTGTTCGAGCTTTGTTTCCACGGCGTCGAACGTGGTCGTGTCATGCGTGAGGCTGGTCCATCGTTGGATGATGTATTCCAGAATGTCCACGGTATTCGGGCCGATTGTAGACTCGAACGTGACGAACACGTCATCCGACCAGCCTTGATCGACCAGGGTAGACAGCGGCCGGTTCATCACGACTTCCACCGCCGTTACCGGCCCGTAGTTCGTGGTGCGAACTGTGTACTGATCGGGCGGCACGTTAATGAGCCGCTTGTCACCGTCGAGCGTCTTCCACGCCTTCACGGCTAGGACGGTGCCCGGAGTAATGCTTACGATGTAAGTGATAGGCTCGTCGGAGTCCATCACCACACGCGAACCAGCATCGGCCCAAAAGTGCTGGGCGATCTGATCGGGCTGCGTGCTGTTCTGCGAATCAGTGCAAACGAAGAAGCCGGTGCTCTCGACGGTTGTTCCGTCCGGCATGTCGATCGATTCATGGAAATTGTTGTTGCCTGTGGATGGTTGCTGGTTGCAGGCGTCAGACGCTATGGCCCCGACGATACCCTCTACTTTGTCATCATTGTCCACATGCTTACGACTGCTGATGTGGAAGCCATCGGCCCTCGCAATTCCAGTGAACAAGCCACCGTTGATGTTCAGGCGGATCGTGGTGTTCTGCGGAAAGTCTTCTAGGCCAAGGATGGGCAGTGGGTTGGACCCAAGCCCAGTGTCGTTGGCGTTGTCGAGCACGTTCTGCCGCTGTTGCAAGGCACATCCTTGCTGCAACTGATAGCTGAACACGGCGGTCGACGATTGTGCACGCATGTCATTGGCTTGTGCTTGCATCTCGTCGGCGCGCTTGCTGTCTTTCGCCGCCCGCCACGCAACACCAGCAATATCCAGAAGCGAGATTCGGATCGAGGCCAAGCCTAACTGCTGACCCAGGCCGCAATTCGATTGCCCAAGATCAGCGCCCTTCTGCTCAGCCGCGCCAGACACAATACCAACGCCCGCCAACGTCGTTCCCGACACGGCGGGCTTTACTTGTAGGGCCGGTACGTCAAGCGCCTTGCCAAAGATCACCGGCCAGGGTTTGCCGATCAGCGCTTTGGGAATGAAGTCGAAGTCACCTTCCTCGGCCGAGAAGCCGAACTCGTTGTCTTCTAACTGAGCTTCGACTTGGACCGAGACGGTGCGGTCGCCTTCCGACCAGATGATGGGGCTCTTGAGCTTTCCTTGGAACAAGAGGAACTTGTCGGAGAGGTCCAACCCGTCGAAGAACTGGTATACAGAAACGGGGCGTTGCTGGACATCATTTGTGTCGAGAATGGCTTTGATAGTTCCGTCTGTGTCATCGAGCGTCACCGCGATCTGTTGGGAGTTGCTGGAATCAATGTTGATGATATTGTCGAACTCACCAACCTCAAGGATGCGACCTTTGATGCTGCCGATGGTACGGTCAGCATACGAGATAGGATGACCGTTGCCAGCCCAGTCGATCTCGATAATGAAAATAGGCTCGACGCCTTTCTTCTGCGCGAGCTTCGTCAAAGCGTCTACCGAAATGCTTCTCATTGTTCAACTCCCTCGAATTCGAGTTCGACAGTGTTGGTCTCGCCACGGGGCCAACCTTGTACGGCCGGGCCAGCTTTACGCTCACCCTTGATCTCGAACGGATTGTTTGTGAAGTGACCCAACCAAACTCGCCCGTTGTGGTCGGTCACTGTGATGGTGGCTGCGAAGTATGAATACAGGAACGCCCGAAGTTCGAGCGCTTTATTACGTGTCAGCAGAAACGTCCACTGCATCTTCCGCCGCCCACCCTTACGCTTGATGTAGGTGTACAGCGTGCCGTCCGTTGCATGGTAGGGACGAACTTCCGCAGTCAGCGATTCTTGATCGCTGAACTGCGGGTTCGGTAGTTGCGTGGTTGTCTGGAAGGCAGTTAGCTCGATCATGTTTCCCTTGCCCCTTCAAACTCGAAGCTCGCGGTGAATGAGTTTCGTCGATCTTCGACAATTGGGTCTTGGGGATTTGTAATCACGCCTTTCCAGGCACGGTGCTCCCAATCGATCAACCTGATCTCTTGGCCCAGATGTGCGTCCATGAAGGTCAGCAGCGCGTAGGCTTCTTCCTTCGTGAGCACCGAGAATTGCAGGACCAGTGTTTCGACCTTCGGCCAGATGGTGTCCGCGAAGATGACCAGCGTGCCGCCTCGCGTCTCGCGATTGATCCGGTCGAACGCCAGACGGTTGAGGTCGCCCAAGTTGGGCGCTCGCAGGACTAGTTCGTCCGTGGCCATACTGGTTGACGGAAAGATCAGCCGGAACCCAGTAAGCTCTGAGGCTGCCGGCAGAGTGCTCGGCGGCGGGGTCGGAGCGTCGGGGTCTGTGGTCGAACCAATGAGCGGTTCGTAGTTGCACAGATCGGGGCTGCTGGTCTTGAACCGGACCGTTTCCGTGATCGTGATCGTACTGCTGGCAGACACCGACCGAGACAGCAGAGCCGAAGCAACGCTATCGAGTGCTAGATTGACTTCGGCCGGGATACCGGTCTGAGCCGAGGCACTGGCGGTCATGGCCAACGTGTTGCTGGCATCGGCCGTCTGATTGACGATGGCTTCGACCGACATTGACAGCGTGTTGTCAGCATCAGCGGCGATGGCGTCAGCCCGAAGGATGTAGCCATTCGCATTCTGTGAATTCAAGTCCAGCCAGGACTGAACATTCTGCGTAGTCTGGAAGCTGGCGACTGTCGCCGTCGAGTCGAGACCGCTCAAGATGACCGTAATCATCGAGAAGGTATCGTAGTCGAATTGCGTGGTCGTCTCGACCAGCGGCGTTGTGACCGACAAGTACCACGGCCGGATGACGGCGATGGTTTGTCCAAACGTCAGGGTACTCGTTGCTTGTGGGAACTTCTGGTTACTGGTCGCTAGCTGGTCGAATGCTAACGTACTGATGGCCGATACGCTGGTCGATCGAAACACAATAGCTGACGTGGATAGCGTCAGATTGTGGGCGAGTGTGCGGTAGTAGATACCGCGTTCGGCCAGATCGGTAAACGTCAGCGTGTTTTCCGCCTCAACAGGTGTCGAGCGGAAAACGCCAGCGATAACAGATAGGGTGAGGTTGTGGACAATCGCCGGCTGCAACGGCGCGTAGTGGCCCGCCGTGGCGACCGGTGTGAAGATTAGGTCAGACGACAGAACATGGGATGTGCGAAACGGGCACTCCGCATTGGCTTGAAGCCCATCAAGAGTGTTCTCGGCTTCGTTGGTCGTGCGAAAGTTGGAAACGGCAAGCGCATCCATCTCCAATGTGGAGATGGAGTCGGGGCTAAGGTACTCGACCGAAGCTGTGGCCGACAGCGTATTGAACAGCGTGCTCGCTGGACAGAACGTGCGGAACGTGGCCTCGGCAAACGCCAATGGCGAAAGCTGAGACTCAGCCGGAACATTGTTGCGGAACGTCGCCACAGCAGTAGCGATGAACTCCGGGGCTTCCGATTCGGCTTGCACCGCGTTGATGAAGACGACGGTGGCGATTTGCGTGATGTCGAAGTCACCAGTGATCGCCGGGCAGTTGTTGCGAAACGTCGGAGTCGCCGTGGACGACATTGTGAGATCGCTGGCGACCGAGCGATTGTAGTTCACGTTTGTCGCTGTCGCTTCCACCGACATCGTTAGGTCATTGGAACACGGATGCACCGTGTTGACGATGACCTCGATGTAGAACTGCGTGAGGAAGACGTTGCCGTCACCCTCCATCAGCACTTCCACATATTCTTGTGTTACACGAACGGTCATGGCCATCTACCTTCGATTAAGCGTCGATCTGGAAGCCAAACTGCGCAGCGTCCACTTCTGAGGGAGTCCAGGCCGCTGTAGTGTCGGGGTTCACCGCGAAGATGGACCACTTGTTTACATAGGTGGTGCCGCCCACGGGGACCGTCGTGCCAGAGCCGGTTGTCAAACTAGACTTGGCCTTGAGCGTAATATCGAACGGTGTGGCGTCGGATTCTCGGCAGACCGCATTCACGGCCACCGCATGAACCAGACCGGTCTCGCCCATTGAGGCGAAGTCGTAGAGGTCTTTGTTCGTGTCGCCGGCATCAACATACGTGCTGTCGCCGTCCGGTTCTGTGTCATCGACCATCGCGTAGTTATCACTACCCGTGCTCGGCGTGGCGTCTACGGAGTTGTCTGCGTCCGGGAAGACGGTCTTGATCTTCCAGTCCAGTAGGAACGTCGAATCGTTTCGGATGTAGATGTCGTCAAAGGCCCCGTAAGCCGAAGTCGAACCCGTCGCACCGAAGCGAACGGCGTTGTAGTAGACATTGCTGTTGGCCACGGTGTTCTGGCTGGTGTCCGATAGGACGGTTGTGCCGCCCAGCTTCAACGTGTAGGTGCCAGTGCTGGCATTAGTGAAGACGTGGAATTCGATTGCCTTCCACACACCTGTCGTGATACCGAGGCCGCTGGTCGTCTGTAACAGCGACGCGCCTTTGTACACAGCAAGCTCGCCGCCAGAGGTCAGGCGGACGTTCATACCTTCGTTCGAGTCTTCGTATAAGGCAATGATCTTCTGGTTGGCGTCCGTCATGTTCGTGGGGTTGAACGCCACGCCGATCAGGGTGTCAACATTGTTGCCCAAGTTCGGGGTGTTGACGTAGCGGTTTTGATTTGGGACAAATGCCCGACCAGCAATACGGCCAGTCGTCAATGCGAAGGCCGGGCCTGGATCAGATAAGCTACCCCATTTGCGAAGGAGGTATATGCCAAGATTTGTCCCTGTCGGCGACGTACCATAGGCATCGAAGCCCTCCGTGAAGATGATTGCCATGAGCGCACTCCAAAAGAAAAACGTCCGGGCGGGGCATAAACCCACACCCGGACGCTGGCGAGGGAGACCGGAGTAGAACCGTCGTGCGATTAGGCGTTGGTGTTGACGGTGTAAGTCACTTTGAGTTGATCGCCACCCGTGACCACCACGTCGCCGCCCGAGAAGAGGGCTGTGGCCCAGAGGATGTTGCCCGAGAGGGTGTGATCGCTCTTCGTGGCGGCGTTCGTGCCGCCCGCGAGGAACAGACCTTTGACCGTACCAGCGCCCGTCAGGTCGAACACGACCACCGAGCTATTCGTGATGGCTTGACCGCTGGCAGCGCCTTCGGTCCACTCGGGACGAGTGACGGCCGAGTCGGCGTTGGCCGGATCGGTGTAGCTGGCAAACTCGTCCCAGCCGTTGCCGGCCTGATCGATATTGTCGTAGGTGTCCGCAGCCGCCAGGGCGGTATAGCCCGTGCCCGAGATCAGGCCGAGGTTCCACGTTGCCTTGGCCGTCCCGCCGTTGAACATGACATTCAGCAAGAAGTTCTTGCCTTCGTTGGTCACGCCGTTGGGGAACTGGCGCTCGTCGATACGCTTGCCACCCCGCCAGTGCTCAACCTTGAAGTAACCTTTGAGGCCAATCAAAGAAGGCGTGACGAGTTCTTTCGCGGCGGGGGTCACGATGCCTCGGCCGGCCCCGCAAACCAATTCGGCACCTGCGGAGTGTAAGATGTTCAGACTGTTCATGGGAGCCTTTCGTTGGCCGAGAATTGGCCGAAGAGAAGAAGAGAGTCGAGACCGGCTACGTGCCGTTACGACTTGAAGCGGATATTGCCACGCCGAATTTCTTGGCGTAGCGCTCGACCAATTTCGCGGCCGTTGATCTTGCTGGGATCGCTGGACTTGATGGTCACGTTGACATCACCGACGTTGGTGGTGCTGCCACCATTCTGCCGAAACACGGGAGCGTGTCCGGCATTGATGGCTTGAAGTTGCGAGAAGAACTTGTTGCTCGAACGCGGGTTGATGACTGTCTCACCACGCGCTAGCATGGCGGGGACTGTATCGATACCACGGCCACCTGCGGCGAAGAACGAAGGCCGTCCGCCAAAAGCCTGATTCGCCGTGGGTCCGCCACCGAGAATTGGCACCTTGATGGCTGACGATGCCGAGGCTGCCGCCTGTAACGCTTGAGCCATGACGGCAGCGGCCTGGGCGTTGGCCTGCATCGGAGTCTGCAAGGTCTCGATCGTGGCATGGAGCGTCGTGGCCGGGCCGGTGGCATTGCCCAAGGCTCGGGCCAGGGGCGATGCGTCGATCTTCCCTAACGCACCCGAGAGATCGGTCTCTAACTTGCTGACCGCACCGTCCGTGCGGATTTGAAGATCGAGTACCTTGTCTTTCGAGACACCTTGCTCCAACAAAGCACCCAAGGCACCTTGTCGTGCGGCTGCTTGAGCTTTCAACGCTTCCGGCGAAAGCTGCTGACCGTTCTTGTCGAAGATGCTGCTGTTTGCAGCGAGGGTCTTTGTCGCAGCCTGGATGATCGCGAGCGATTGCTGTTGCTTGGCTCGCTGTTGTTCCAGTTGCGGCAGCCGTGAGGCCGAGATCGAAGCCAGTTGCTTCTCAGAGTTGACCTGTAGGTCCGTCAACTCTTTCAGTTGCCGGGCCGCGAATAGCGCACCGCGACGATCACCGGCAGATTCAGCTAGTTGCTTAGCCTCTTCGCCCGTGGCCTGGGCCGTCTCAAAGGCGGCTCTCGCCCGCTCGACGCCCGACACGCTACCGGTCCGGGCAGCAGTCGCCAGATCGGTAGCTGCCTTGCTCGCTAAGTCCTGGGCACGCTTAATCAACGCGAACGACTTTTGTGAGTCGTCCAGGTTTGATTGGCCCAGTCGCGTATCGAAGTCACGCCGATCTTGTCGGGCAGTAAGTCCGGCAACCTTAGCGCCGCTCGTCTTGATAAGGTTCTTCGCGAGATTGATCTGTTGCGTGAGTTGGGTGATCTTACCCTTCTCGACGTTGATGATCGCGTTCGCAGAGGTTCGTGCCTCGGCCAGCAATTCTTTGTTGCGAGCTTTGAACTGATCGATCTCAGCAAAACGAATCTTGTTGAGTTCTTCTTGCGCCTTACCTTCGGCAGCAGCCTGGGCCTTCTGCACGGTCTCTCGCTTCTTGCCGATGATGTCAAGTTGACGCTGACGTATTTCGAGTTCGGAGATGATCTTGCCACCGGACTCACCGATGGTAAGGTCTTTGCCGAACAGCGCTTGCAGGTTTTCCCAGGCGATGCCGAATGCTGTTACGCGAGGTTGGGCACGCAGAATGCTGCCCGTTGTATCCAGGACAGCCACCGTAAAGTCACGGAGAACCGCAGCGGTATCCAATCCTGTGTTCCCGATCGTGACGAAGCCGTCGCCGATCGGGATCATCGTGACCTTGAGTTGATTCCACTTCTTCGTCAGTTGCTCGGCGTCGTTGGCCATAACCTGCTGAGCGCGCTCAGAGTTTAGGCGGCTCGTTACTCCGTCGATCTGACGCAAGGTGTCGGCGTACTTCTCGGCATTCGTACCACCTAACGACAGCACGCCGAGTAGAGCCCGCTGGTTGTTGAAAAGCTCGGCCGTGCCGGCTGTGGTGCCATCGGTTTGTTCCAACAGGAACTTCAACGCACCGCCCAACCCTCGGGTCTTGACAAGTTGTTCAGCGCTGGCGATACCATTCGCACGAAACACCCGAGTCAATTCATCGGAGGGCTTTACTAACCCGGTCAGAGTTCCGCGAATCTGGGTGAACGCTTGGGCGTAAGGAACACCAGCATTCGTCAGAGCAGCCACCGACGATAACAATTCAGCCTGGGACACACCGAGCGTATTACCCAGTGTGGCGACCGTACCGAAATTGCTCGCAAGCTCTTCGCCGCGAATCGTACCTAACCGGATGGTTTCGTTGAACTGGCTGGCCAGTCGGTCAGCTTGATCTACACCTTGACCATAGGCATTCAAGCCACCAGCGAGCCCTCTTACGCTCGCATCCATTGTCGTCAGCGCGCCCTTCGAGAACTCAGCCGCCGTCGTCATAAATTGGAGGTCTTGTGCCGTCTTGAGAATCTGAGCGCTTAAAGCTTCATACGTGCCCTTCGCCACATCGGGCAGAGGAATGTTGAAGTCAGACGAAATGCGCTGTAGGTTGCTCCCAAGTTCGCTACGGTTGCCGAAAATCTTGTCGGTGTCGATCGACTGGATTTCTGCTAGCTGCTTCTGGAACGCAATCGACGCCTGGATCGATTCCTCGATACCTTGGCGGATAGCCCGGAAGCCAGAGACGATGGTTTGGGTGAACACGATCCGAGACAACAGCTTGAAGCTGGTAGTCAACCGACCGTTGGCACCTGTGACTTGATCGGCAGCATTGGTCGTGTGCTTGCTGATGCGGACAATGGCATCGCCCACGCGCACGGAAGCCGTGCGGGCGGCATCGCCAGTCACCAAGAAGCTCTTCGCTACCTGGGCCGCAGCCGTGGCGGCAGCACCAGCGTCGGCCGAGATGTTGCGGCCGAGACCGCCAGCGGACGCGACCTTGGCCAGAGCCGCCGCAGCTTCATTGCTGCGTTGGGCCAACTGGATCATCGCGGAGACCGTCTTGCCGGCCTCTTTGTTGAACGTGCCGAAGTTGTTCGCGGACCCACGCAGGCCGTTCTCAAGGGCTGCGAGTGCGTCGTCAAGCTGCTTCAATGCAGTAAGTGCTTGACTTGCATCGAACCCGAGTGTTTGTTTTATTTCCTCAGCCATTAGACACTCTCTCTTCTTTCATGGCGTGCCGTCGCATGTTTTCTCTGGCAGTAAAAGTCACGGCTCGACATTTATCCGACCTTGATCTTCGTCACGGTGTTGAACGGGTTGGGCAGGCGAGCATCGCCGGCCACCTTCTTGAAAGCCGCGCGCCCCTTCTGCTGGAAGTGGTAGGGGCCGGGGTCGTGGAGGAACGAGAACAACGTCGGATCGGGATTCGTATTGGCGTTGTTGTATTCGTTCCAAATCAGGTGAGGCAGCGTGGTCTGGTAGAAGAACGAGAACTGCCCTTTGTCACGGTTTAGGATGAAGTCACCCTGTCCGTGGCTCAGTCCTAAGCCGACCCGATTCGGGGCCAGTCCAGACTGAGAGATGTTCAGCGCGTATGAGATTCGCCGGGCCAGATGTAGGAACGTCGCGGCCGACGCACCGCTCCACTGTGGGATTTGTGCGGCGGTGGCGTCGAGCCAGTGAAACGCCGCCAAGGTCAAGACCTCAAGCAACTCGGTTTGCAACTGGTCTTTGAACTTGTCTAGGTCGATTCGAGGCGCACGGAATGTACCTTTGAATTTCATGTCCGTGGCCTCACTTCATGGTCGAAACTCAGACTTAGCGGTGCCTGCCTTTACTCTTCTTTGACGGAGCGGCGGGAGGGCCGGCCGAGCCAGAAGGCATCCGTGCCCCAGCTAGTTGAGCTTCCCGCTCGCTCTCGTCGTAACTACATGTCTGATCGAAGGCGATCAGCTTTGCTTGGATGAAGGCACCGCAATCGTCCCATGACTCTTTCACGCCGGGAGGCTTTACTCCGAAGCGTTCACAGGCTCGCCAGATGGCGTACTCGCCTGTTCGGTACTTGGGAAAGAGATGGGATTTTGCATCTGCGCCCGACCAGCTAGAAAATCCTCGCGCGCCCGTTGCAACTTGGCTTCGTTGAGGCCGTTGGCGTCAACGACGAGTTGCACGATGCGGTCGATTTCCGCGTCGGTGAACTGGGCGTTCGTCAGGTCATTGTTCCAGTTGTCCCATGTCTTGGGGTTGTCCAGGTTCACGGCGTCCCACTCGATGTTGCTGGGCTTCAACGAGAAGACGATCGTGTAGGCCGTCCGCTGTGCGGCGTGACTCGCAACGACGGATTGGTAGCCCTTGTCTTCGGGGTCAGGCACCCAACCTTGATTGGGCACCAGCTTGCCGGGCGGTGCCGGGAACGGGCACAGCTTGAAGAAGTCGTCCAGGTCAGCGGGCTCTGCCCAAAACGCAATCGGTCCATCTTCGCGCGGCAGCACCAGCAATTCTTTAGGCGGTGGTGTGACCGTTTTACCGTTGATACGCATTTGTTTATTCCTCGCCAGAGAAAGGTTGAAAGAAAAAGCTCTGCGGTCTCTACCGACCTTATGGTTTGGTCAGCTTCCCCGCTCACGCACGAGCCATGCGGTGCTTTTCAGGATATGGGCGGCGGTCGTTGCCTTAGCAGGGCCTCACGCCAAAGCACGTAACCTTACGCGCGCTCGATGTCGGCCTCACTCACGTTGCACTTGCCTTTGGTGGCAATGGTTGCCGCGCTGAGATCGAATTCGAGAGAATCGCGTCGGAACATCGGGAACGTCGTCCGCTCCGTTTCGGCAGTGCCGCACGGAGGGTTGTGTTCGATCTCGATGTCAACGCAGTAGGGTTCACACTGGTCGTCCGAGGCGCTGAACCAACCACTCGCGCCACCGATGCCTTTAATCGCATCGACAGCAGTGATTTCCTCAGCGGTGCCCGTCCGCACAAACTCATAGACGAATTCGAGGCTCACTTCGAGTGGGGCCTCGTCACCTTCGCGAACGGCGTCCAGGTTGCCCCGGTCGAGTTCGTACTCGTAGTTCTTCGTCTCGGTATAGGTCAGATTGCCGTTGCCGACTTTCACTTCCACCTGTTGAGGTAGGAGGGTGATGTTGTCGTTATTGGCAGGCAGATCGCCAGCGTCTAAAGCCGGGGTGAAGGTCAGTTCCCACGACACCGCGCCAGCGCGGAGCGTGGTCACACCCACCGTATCGCCACCGCCTGCCAAATCCACGTCGTCCGCAGTAAGCGTCGGCGTGCTGAGGTTGGCATAAGCACCCTTGATCTCGATGTGATACGTGCCGGCAACCGGCAGTGTCACAAGAACGTCACCTGCGACCACGTTCGAGAGAGCCACAAGGGCTGCCTGGACGTTGACCGCTGTGTCGTTGTAAGGGATGCTGGCCGTGGTCTGGCCGTTGAAGGTGATAGTGAAGTTGCCGCTCGTGGCATCGACCACGACTGCGAACTTCTTGTTGGCCTTCTCGGCAGTCACGACGAACACGGTGTCAGCCACCGTGGCAATCGTGAAGCGAGCGCCAACGGGGACTCGTGTGGTTGCGTTCGGCAAGCTTGCCAACGTGTCGATTTCCAAGGTGGTGTCGCCACCACCGGGAGAGCTTTCATCCACTTTTGCTGTGCCACCAAAACCGTCTTTGATACGGATCGTGGCATCGCGTAGTTCAATGCGTGCCATTGTTCTTTACTCGCAATTTGTCAGAGAGGTTGGTGGGTTACGACCGCGAGATGTCGGCCTCACTCACGTTGCACTTGCCCTTTGTGGCAATCGTCGCAGCGTTGAGGTCGAATTCGAGCGAGTCACGGCGGAACATCGGAAACGTGGTCGTTTCCGTTTGAGCAGTACCGCACGGCGGGTTGTGCTCGATTTCGAGATCGACGCAGTACGGCTCACACAAGTCGGACGAAGAACTCACCCACTCGGACGCGCCGCCGCTGCCTTTGATGGCATCAACAGGTGTGATCTCTTCGCTCGTCCCAGTGCGGACAAACTCGTAGACGAATTCGAGACTGACTTCGAGCGGGGCTTCATCGCCCTCACGAACGGAGTCCAGGTTGCCCCGGTCGAGTTCGTACTCGTAGTTCTTCGTCTCGGTATACGTCAGGTTGCCGTTGCCGACTTTCACTTCAATCTGCTGGGGCAGGAAGGTGATGACGGCATCGTCGGCCACGCCGGACGCAGTGACGGGCGTGAAGGTGATCGCGGTCGTCGGATTGGGTCCAGTACGGCCAGTGACCGTGTGGACAGGGAGGCCAGTTTCACCCGCGATGGTGAATCGAGCCCCGATCGGAATTTGCGTGGTCAGTGTCGTGTTCAACGACACGGTATCAACACCCAAAGAAGTGTCGCCGGCCATGATGCTCATGTCATTGACAGCGGCGGTGCCCGCCAGTCCATCTTTGACACGGATCGTGGCATCGCGAAGTTCAATACGTGCCATGTGGGATTTCCCTTTGTTGTTGGATTCATGCCGGCAGAAGGCCGGGCAGAAGAAGAAGAAGAAGCCCACACATGACTGAGTGTGGTGTCAGCTAGTTACTGAGAAATTTCCATCTTGTATCGAGCATCGACGGCCGACTGTTTCAGCCGGTCCGTCTTGTCGATCTGCCCGAAGTGGAACACGCGGACAGCATCGTTCTTGCCAGCACGAGGCGATAGGCACCCAATTTGCACGTCGGGGTCGTCAATTTCCTCGTCCTGACCGAACTTGAAGATCGGAATCAAGTCATCCATTGCCTCGTGAAAGAGGCCAAGGAACTTGTGCAACGAGTAGCCGTTCTTCTTGCCGTCCAAACGGCTTGAGAACAGTACGTTCACATCGACTGAGACTTCGTAGAACCCATGACTCAACTCTTGAGTGAAGGGTCCATTGATACGAATCTCTGCACGGTCGGTCGCTGTGTTGAACGCCTCGTCGCGATCATCAAGACCTTCCACGATGATAGGAAGGCTTGCATCCGTCGCGACCTCTTTGAGATAGTCGGCGACCGATGCGAAAATCCAGCGGGCCAAATGGGGACTAACAGGCATGGTGAATCCCCTTATGGAGTCTCTGTCGAAGTGTCCGACAGGGTGATGCTGGTCTTGGCACGTTTGTCGAAGATTTGTTCTGGGACTTCACCCAGTAAGGCTCTCGCGGCGATGATCCACCCGCCTAACTCAAAAGCCTCGAAGTGATCGATTACGAACTTCTTGTGCTCGTGGACGATCCAGTCGTCTTTCGCCACAATCAAGTTCGGTACATCGCGCTGGTCGATGATGAAGACACAAGCGCTGCTGTCGTATCCGCCGCCAGACACGAGGGACTTGTTCGCGGAGATCAGAGAGATTCCACGAATTTCTTTACGCGCGACATCGGCGGGGAGGATGACGGCGTGGTCGATTGTCAGCTTCGTCTTGTTGACGGTACGCTGACCAGTTTTGGCGTCTGATGAAACGGTCCCCTGCTTGTAGAAGTCAATGCGGCCACCGTACTCGCGCTTCATTTGATAGAAGGCAGCACGGTTTCGCTGTCCGTGTAGGCCACTGAATGTTATGGATTCAAGCGGGTTGGAAACGGTTACTGTTGCATCAGCCAGATGGCTTAGTTCCAAACTTTGTGCAACAGTACGCGAAACGGTTACTGTTGCATCAGCCAGATGGCTTAGTTCCAAACTTTGTGCAACAGTACGCGAAACGGTTACTGTTGCATCAGCCAGATGGCTTAGTTCCAAACTTTGTGCAAGTGGGGCGGGGTCATAGGTGAATTCCAACAATGGCTCGCTGCCAGAATTCTCGCTAGAACCATACTCCTGAATCTGATCTGTCGTCGAGGACCCGAACCAGTAAAACCCAACCGACAGCATTCCCCCACGGTTTGTCAGCGCGTCTGTAATCAGGGCCGCAATGCTGTCAAAGTTAAGATCACTAGCGCCGGGGCTAACGATAGATTGAGTTGCAGATACTAGATCGCCCGCTGTCCAGGCACCGACTCCAGATTGTGTCCATGTGCAACCCAATTCTGTCCATGTTAAATGGGTGGAACGAGCGATATAGAACGTCCCCGTTCCCGGTCCGCTCTTATACTTGAGTCTTATCCGCCCTGTTGCAATAGTCGAGCCAATAAAAGCTGACAGGTCGTAGCGCAACATGCTACGGAGATATTTGGGGTCCGGGGCTTTTTCACTCCCCAATTGATCGAAACCAATTGTCAGAAGTCCACTTGTACCGTAATTACTGTTGGGGGTGGCCTCACTGATCGAAGCATCATGTGCGGGATGCACAACAGCTTGGCTGTATTTTATCGCCATTTTATCCCACCATACTGAGGTACGCTTCAATACAAGATTTCATTTGGTCAAAACTGCCGGTCATGTGCCGTATCCACGGCGTTCTTATGGCGCATATTTCTTCCTCGGTCTTATCACAACACGCCTCCTCGCTAAGTGGCTTGTAGCCTATGTCCACAGTCGGCAACTCCATGCCGGCTGCTAAGCACCAGTCAATCTCGGTCGAATCTGCGCCATTCGTCACCAGGAACATTTCCTGGCCGGCCTGATCCTCGCAGATGACTTTCAAGATGGCGAAGAACTCGCTTTTGTCTCTTGCTACGATGCCAACCATATTGTTTCCCCGCCAGATGCCGAATCCTTTGGCCTGACCGTCTGATTTCAAAATCACAATTCTGGCCTGTTTCAGAATTCTCGCGAGAATTTCTTCCGTGATCGCGCTAGAGTATTGCCAGATCGTGTTAGGGACTGTTAGTTGCTTGTTCCACAACGCTACGATTTCTGGGGCATCTGTTCCGACCATTGCTTCGATTGTGATCCTCATAACATCTTTCTATGTACTCAAAGGCTCTGTCGAAGTGTCCGACAGGGTGATGCTGGTCTTGGCACGTTTGTCGAAGATTTGTTCTGGGACTTCACCCAGTAAGGCTCTCGTGGCGATGACCCACCCGCCTAACTCAAAAGCCTCGAAGTGATCGATTACGAACTTCTTGCGGCGAAAGACGATCCAGTCGTCTTTTGCCACAATCAAGTTCGGTACATCGCGCTGGTCGATGATGAAGACACAAGCGCTGCTGTCGTATCCGCCGCCAGACACGAGGGACTTGTTCGCGGAGATCAGAGAGATTCCACGAATTTCTTTACGCGCGACATCGGCGGGGAGGATGACGGCGTGGTCGATTGTCAGCTTCGTCTTGTTGACGGTACGCTGACCAGTTTTGGCGTCCGATGAAACGGTCCCCTGCTTGTAGAAGTCAATGCGGCCACCGTACTCGCGCTTCATTTGATAGAAGGCAGCACGGTTTCGCTGTTGAACATTGCGGTTGACCATTGGGGACGCCTGCGGGAAAAAAGCCCCTCGCAGCGCTTTGCTGCGCGGGGACGATTGTTATTCAGGTTTCGGCGGTTCGCTTGGACCTTCGGTTTTGCGTTGCCGCAACGTCTTCGTGAGAGATTTGCCTAACAGGGCACCCAACTCACGCATCACCATCGCGTTCTCTCGCATTATCTGCGAGTTCTTCGAGATGACTTTTGCAGACCGCTCAACGAGCGGCATGATGATATGACGCATTTCGTCTTCGAGCTTCTCGATTCGGCTAGCCGAACGATCTTCTCGCTTCCAATCACGCCAGATGAAAAACAGAACGATGCCGGCCAGTGGGCCGAACTCGCGAAGTAGGCTCAAGAACTCCATCGCTTTACACCCCTTAGATAAAAAGAGGCACTCGCCCCGGATTGCTCCGAGGCGAGTACCTTTGGGTTTGCAGCGTTGGGTTTAGCCCAAGAACGCGACGGCCTGATTGGCGTCGATCACTTCGACACCCGCGAGGATGTCCAAGTTGACGCGAGTACCACCCTTCACGGAGTCGTACTGCATCACGACACGCATACCGAGACCATCCCACGAGGCGTTGGCAGCGGCCACGCTGTTGCTGACCGGAGGCAGAGCCAACGGGCGGCTGATGAGCGCGATCGCGCTTCGGCGGAAGGCCAAGTTCATCGAACCTGCCGGGCCGGGGAACGCCTTGTCGTCATCCGACAACAGGACTTCCAGCGGGCGATCCAGCAAGACCTTTGTGGAGGTCGTACTGACGTTCTCGACTTCGATCACGGTGTAGACGTGACGGGTGCTCGTGCCGAAGGCAACCAACTGGCCGACCTGCGGACGCAGGCTGGCGGTGTGGCCGTCCAGGGTCACAAACTTGCTGTAGCCCACGGCGTAGGCACCGTTGACATCGCAAGCCTTGTACACGGTGATGACCGCGCTGGACAACGTGGCGAACTTGTTCGCCTCGTGCAGCGTGACCGCATCGGTGTCGCCGCCGTTCAGCGTCTTGGCGGTGACGTAGGTGGGCTGGTCGTTACCAGCCACGGTGGCGTACTCGCCGATAATCACGTTGTAGCCCGTGATCGTGGTGGCCTGCGAACCCGAGCCACCCGCCGCGAGGGCGCTGGTCACGGTTCCCGTCGCCACGGAGGCGGCGGACAGGTCGGCGTAGTTGGTGTTGTTGCCACGCAGGATGTCGAAGCCCAACAGATGGCCGAGGCGGGCAGTCGCGAGGGCGCTGCCGCCGTCACCACGCTCGTTGGCCTTCGTGAAGAGATCGGTCTTCAAGATGGCGGTTTCGCTGTAAGGCGAGACCACGATGTTGCGGCCGTCGTCCGCAGCCTTCTGGATGTTCATCAGTTGACGAACATCGAGAATGTAGTCGCGGGCGTTCGACGCGCTGAGGTTGTTCAGACGGCCGACGCGAGTGGTCGGGGTCTTCAAGACCTCGTGGACGCGACCCAGGATGGCACGCTCGACCATGCGGGCGATGTTCTTCATCGACACCGGCATGTAGACGGGAATGAGTTCCTGGAACGAAATCGTCTGCTCACCGTCCTTGATGATGAACGAATCGTAGAACCACTGGTCCAGCGCGATGCGGACCGGGGTGGACGAGACATCCTTGGCCTCGTAGTCGTCGGCATCCGTGCGCCGGCGACCCGAACGATCAACCGGTCGGCGGGTGTTGACCACATCGCCGAAGTTCTTGATCTCGTTCGAGAACTCTTTGTGGACGAGGTTGCCCATCACGAGTTCCTCGCTCAGCAGAGCGAGACCTTCACGCGCCCACAACTCGGGGACGTAGGCGTCGGTGTCGTTGGCAAAGCAGATCAGCGTTGCCGAAATGTACATGGGATTCATGGGTTTCTTCCTAATGAGGGATTGAGGGCGGCGAATTTGCCATACAAAAATCTGAGGTTCACGTCGCAACACGCGACATGAATGTGTGGCTAGAAAATGCCACCAGAGAGGCGACCCCGCAGAGAGGCGGGTTCTCATAAGAAGCCCGGTTTACGGCCGGTAACGGTTACCTTACGGCAACTCGGAAGAGTCTACTTGCGGGGCAGGCCCAACCGCTCGGGTTGTTCCTTCCGCAGACGCATGAATTCTTCCATCGACACTTTACCGGGGTCGATCTTCCCGGCTCCGCTGCCACCACCGACGCCGGACGTGCCGCCGACACCGCTGACAATATTGGATTTGAACAAACCGCCGTACTGGGTCGTCAAGGTCTTCATCTTCTTGACGGCATCTGCGGGGGTCATTTGCAGAATCTCGACCGCGCCGTCATCCGCGCGGATCGGAAAGTTGATCATCGGCTCTTCATCGACCATCTTCACCATGTCGTTCAACACGGTGACGATGATCTGGGGATTGAAGGCATCTTCGGCCACGGCGGCGTCCTGCAAGGATCGCTTCACCTTGGCGTCGATGTATTTGTGCTCGGCATCTTTCGCACGACGCTCGGCCTCGGCCAGCTTCGTGCTGTACTCGTCTTCCAGCTTCTTCTTCTCAAGACGGGCGTTTTCTTCCTTCGTCCGTAACTGCTTGAGCATGTCTTCGCGAAGCTCTTCGGCCTTGTACCGATCGCCCTCCGCGAGGTTCTTGCTTGCGAGAAGCTCGTCCAGCTTCTTCTTGTTCTTTTCGGCTTCCTTGCGGCGCTCTTCGGCCAGCAACTTGTTCAGGTGGTCCTGCTGGTCGGTCGAGAATTCGACCTTCTTGCCGCCCTTGGCGGGCGCGGCGGGCGGGTCAGCGGGCGAGTCAGCGGGCGAGTCAGCGGGCGGGTCGCCGCCGAGGTTGAGAGCGTCTGCGAGGGCGTCGAAGCAAATCAACGAGATGTGCGAGAAAGATGTACGGTGCATAAACACTCCACAGTTCCTTTGATCCCCTATGTACGTTACGCCATCTCGGGTAGGGTTCCCTTGAAGGCACCCAGCAGAATGCTGGTTAAAGAGTGCGAATTACGAAATTCGCTGTAGCTTCACGGCCTCGTCGTCACGCAGGAACGGGCGAATCAATCGCCACGCCATTGCATTCGGGATGCCGTTGACTATGTGTTCGATCGGCACCTGCGTTCGGTTGTACGTCGTTCGTACCGACGACAAACCGTTCGAGATGATGCCCAGGTTTTGCAATTCAAGCTCGGGGTCTACACCGTCGAGCAGAGAGTGGGCGATTTCGTACTGTGCTTGACGGATCGCATCCGGCACTTCTTCATCGGCCCCACGAGGGAACTCCAACGGCTGACTTGCCTCGGCTGCACGAATCGCATCCTCGTCAGCGTCGGGGCTAGCTTCCAGCAGTGCGAACACTGCTGCCTTTCGACCCTTGTAGTTCAAGGTGTCGATAATCAGTCGAGCAGCCAGCAGAGCTTTCGGGCGATCTTCGTCGCTGGCGTTCGTCCAAGCGGACTCGTGCAGGCGGTTGTCGAAGTACGTCTGGGCCTCTTCCAAGGTGCCGTAGTAGTCGTAGGTAATCGCCATGAGCCTTAGCCCCTCTTCTTGTCTGACTCAGCAAACTCAGCCTTTAGGCTCTCGTAAAGATCACGCTTTGCTCGGTCTCGATTTATGATAGGCATGAAGATAATCCTATTAGTCCGCTAGTAATGCGTATCGACCTATCTTGATCTGCCGGGCGGCATTGGTGAGTGTCGTGGCCGATATATCCCAATACATGAGAGTTGACGCATTGGGAATCGTTGTGGTGTGGGTCACAACAAGCACGTCGTTGATGTAAAAAATAACATCGGCGTTGGTGACTTCAATCCGCATCACATAGACGGTATCGACCGCGACGGCCACGGTAGTCGTTGTGACCTGTGGCGTACCGCTGGCATTGTCACTGACACACCGCCAGAAAGCAGTACCGTCTGCGGCGGTGTCATAGCGAAAACCAGCATAGTGGACAGATGGAGTGGCGCTACTTTGCGGATTTCCGCTTGCCAGACTGACCCAAAAACGAACCGACGTGATCGTTGCGGGCGTCTTTATGCGGGTTACTGACAGTGTATTCCACTGTCGCCAGACGCCAGCGGAGGCGTTGTAAGTTACTCTGCAATGGTTTCCGCTGGTTGCACCAGATTGTAGGAGTGCAAAAGCACCTTCTGCTTCATTGGTGACACTACTTAGCCCGGTGAAAGTTGGAGTCGCTGCAAACCCGGATACTTGTCCGTTACCATCCGATCCAATAATATACTGGCGGAGATATTTTCTGGTCGCAATACCGGAGTCCGACCCCGTGGCTCCCGTGGCTCCCGTGGCTCCCGTGGCACCCGTGGCTCCCGTGGCTCCCGTGGCTCCCGTGGCTCCCGTGGCACCCGTGGCACCCGTGGCACCCGTGGCACCCATGTCGCCAGTTCGAGACCACGACAACACCAAAAGATCGGCCGCTGAAAACGGGACGCCGATGTTGGATTGAGCCACTAAAACAACAGTCAGTTCCCTGTAGTCGGTGTGAGTCGTGACTGCTGTGATATTAAAGTCGAGCCAGTTTGACGGGCTAGTAAGTTCCCAAAGCCGTATCTGCCCCTTGACCGTGGAATCGCTGTCATCGAGTGCGTCCAAAACGGCAGTCTGATCCCCATACAAGTCAGTAGTGCTAACGTAAAACCGCGTGATACTGGACGGAGTGGACGCATGATTCACTCTCAGAGTTGCGCCGCCGGGATCAGAGTTAGTCGTCGAAGTATCAAAGAGATACTGTAACGCTACCGCTCCACCCGGTTGCCCCGTTGCTCCCGTTGCTCCCGTTGCTCCCGTGGTGCCCGTGTCGCCCTTGTCGCCAATGCGAGTGAAGGTGAACACCACGAGATCGGAGTCGCCGAGCGGGTTGACCCCACTCGCGTCGATAACCGACACGGAAAGATTCGTGTAGCCAGCCTGCGGCGTCACCGCTGTCAAGTCGAACACAATCCACTTTGTCGCATCGCCGAGTTTGGCGATGCGAATGTGGCCCTTCACCGTGGATGTCGATGCCGCGAGGGAACCGATTACGTCGGACCAATCCGAGGCATCAAAAGCCAAGTCATCGACACGGATCACCGTGGCGTCTTCTTGGGTCGTATCGTTCAGTCGCAGCTTACCGCTGCCGGGGTCTGAGTCCGTGGTGGTGACATCGAACTGGAAGACGGCCGTAACCGCCCCGCCGTGCATACCGTCAGCGCCATCAGCGCCATCGTTGCCGGGGTCGCCTTGATTGCCGGTGTTGCCCGTTGCACCAGTCGGCCCGGTCGGCCCGGTCGGCCCGGTGGCACCCGTGGCACCCGTGGCACCCGTGGCACCCGTGGCACCATCGGTGCCTTTGAGAGCCATCAAGTCCCAAAAGTCCGTGTCGGTCGGGAGATGTCCAGTCGCGTCGTCAATGCAGATATACGACGAGCCGCTGTAGCTCACCGCATCATTGACGAGGTAAGCTGTACCGTTGTCGTAGGCACCGCGCCAGGTAATGTCCAGCCCTGAGTCGCCTTGTGCGCCCGTAGCGCCCGTGGCCCCAGTGGCACCTGTCGCGCCCGTTGCCCCGGTGGCACCTGTCGCGCCCGCGAGGGCCATCAAATCCCAGTGGCCGGTGTCGGTCGGCAAGTTGCCTACCGTGGTCATCGTGCAGATGTAGCTGCTACCGAGGTAGCTCACGGCATCGAGCGGGTTGTACGTCGTCCCGTTATCGTAGGCACCTAGCCACACGATCGAGTCGCCGTCGTTACCATTGCTGCCGGCCGAACCCGTCGCGCCTGTCGCGCCAGTGGGGCCAGTCGGACCTGTTACGCCTGTGGCACCCGTAGCTCCGGTTGCCCCGTCATCACCTTTGAGTGCGACGAGGTTCCAGAAGTCGGTGGCAGTCGGCAGGTTGCCGGTCGTGGTGGCAATGCAGATGTACGAGCTACCGAGGTAGCTGACGGTATCGCCTGTAAAGTATTCTGTACCGTTGGCGTAGCCGCCGAGCCAATTCATGCCTGGGCCGGTTGCACCCGTCGCGCCTGTGGCACCCGTAGCACCGGTCGGGCCTGTGTCACCCGTGGCACCCATCCCGGTCGCGCCTGTCGCACCCGTGGCACCCGTGGCACCCGTGGCACCCGTGGCACCCGTGGCACCTGCGGCACCCGTGGCACCCGTCGCGCCCGTGGCACCCGTCGCGCCATCGTCGCCTCGCTGCGCCAGCAAGCCCCAGAAGTCTGTGTCGGTCGGCAGATTGCCCGTGGTCGGAGTGACGGAGATATAGAGGTACGACGAGCCATTGTAGCTGACCGCATCGTTCTCTGAGTATTCGGTATTGACATCCCAGGCGTCCATCCAGTTAATGGTGGACTCACCAGAAGGCCCTGTGGGGCCGGTCGGACCAGTGGCACCTTGGCCGCTGCCACTCCCGCCGCTCATACCGAAGTTGGATCTCATATCAACACCCAGGCGAGGTCTTGCGGCTGGTCGCCCGGCCGCAAGGCTGAGGCAACGCCGAAAATATTCATTGATGGCTTTTCGATCGGTAATACGATCGACTCGCCTGGGAGCAAAGGAATGCCGCCAGTGTCCGATTGATTGGCGGTCACTGCCCCGCTGCCGATATAGACAGGCACAGTGTTGCCCAGCCCTACCCCGTCTGATTCACTCGGGCAGCGCAACAGAATGCCTTTGTAGGCTTCCAGGTTGTGCAGGATGATCGGCGTCGGAGTTAGTCCAACCGGTGTGTGGCCGTGGCGAAATTCCGTGACTGTCTCTTTGGTGATTTCCACGGCACACTTCCTTTAGACTGACAGCCACGTATAGGCTTGAGCCGCTTCGCTGCCGATGACGTGTAGCTTCGAGATCGTGTCGATCTTGATCTTCACGCTTTCGCCTGCCGCCAAGGGATAACCTCGGCCAGCCGCGATGTCGGCGACACTGCCGACCTTGACGGTGCCGGCGTTACCGTCGTCCGCTCGAACAAACACGCCGTCGTAGACGGGGTAGTCGGCGGTCGATAGGGCCGCAGGCGACGTGCCTACCGTGCCACTATCGCTAAAGCACTCTTCATGGGTCGTGTTCTGCATGGTTACTTCCCTTTACCGCGCACGGGCGGTTTCGTGGACTGTTTGAGGTCCGTGTTGCGACTGGCAGCCTTCTCGGCTCGACCCGCATTCGGATCGGCCGACAGATCGGCTACGCCACGCGCTGCAGCGTTGCCGGGAGCAGCCCCCGGAGGCCCACCACCAGATTTGGCTTGGGCTTCGGCAATGGCTGTGGCCCGCGCAACGTGAGCTTCTTGAGCGGCCTTGACTTCGCTCTGGCCATCAAAGCCTAGAGCGTCAGAGCCGGTTTCCGGGCCACACAGCCCGTTGAGGACGGCCTCATTGATGATGTCGGGATTGCTCGTCGCGAACTTCGCGGCGTCAATCTCTTTGTGGATAGCGGTCAAGGTGTCTACGTTGACTTTGCCCGCGAGCAACGTCGTGGCGATTACTTTGCCGATCTCTTTCTTGATGGTGCGGCTGGGCAGCGAGAACATCAGGTCGGAAAGCTTGTCAGCTTCCTCGATCCGATCGACATCGGCTTTGAGCGAATACCGATCGGGGTACTTGATCGTCGCAATGCTGCGGCGTTCAACAACCTTCTCTTCGTAGGCTGCCCAGAAGTCCGCGATCTTTCGTTCGCTGGCTTCCAGCACCAACCCGATGAATGACAAACCGGACTCAAGGCCCTGGTTGTCCATCGTCTTACTCTCGGCCGACGCCCGGCTGGCCAAGTTCAACACTGCGAGGTTCACGAGCTTGCGTATGTCGCCTTCCAGCTTCCCTTGCAATTCCAAGGATGCTTTCAGGGGCTCGGAACTTGGATGGATGAACGCCGGGCGGTCGGCTTCTAGGTCGTAGTAGCGGCCCTGCGTGACACCAACCTTGACGGTCTCGTCGCTGGAACCTTGGCCACCTTCGGTGGCAGTACCGTCTTCGGCATTGACTCGCTTCAAGTGACCGCCGACTCCACGGCCGTCACGTTGCTCGGTGTAGAACGGGAAGTTCGCCTTGAGGGCGTAGCTGACATCCGATGAACCGAGATTCAGCAGAGCGATCTGGTGTTGGCACACGTCTTTAATCAGACTGTCACAAATGTCCAGCATCACAAACGGGATGCGGGTGAGTTCCAGTTTGATCGGCTCTGTGGCCGGTTGCCCGTCTCGATCGCAGGCTTGGCCGTCCTGATCGTAGAATTGGAGATTGACGTAACCGTCATCACCGATCCACAGTAGGCGGAACCGTTGCACTTCCGAGATCGGCAGCAAGGATCGCGTGTCGTAGTTCCAGCACACATCGCGGAGCAGAAGCGACTGAAACTCAGACGGCTGCTCGGGGTTGTTGCAACACCACGACAGAATGTTTTCGACAGAGTACGAGTACAGGTACGGCCGCTTGCCTTGGGCGTCGGCAAGGGTATAGCCACCGACCACGGGCATATCGACGAACACACCGACACGACCCATGACGAGCAGATCGGTCAGAACCTTCTGACCGAGGAAACTGTTCATGTTCGAGCCACGCATATCGACGCCACCGTTTAGGCCGGCGATCGACCGCTGGTACGCTTCACTCCCACCACGGCGAAGAATGTCGCTCATGCGTTGAAAGATCGAGTTGCGAATGTCGTTGATCGCGGCTTTGCCGAACGCCGGGATGGGCGTCAGGTTTCGGCGCTCGATGAAGTCTCCCTGCGTCTCACGGCTGGTGAACTGTTGAAGGTAGGACTCACGGAAGGGCTCGCCGCCCTCGTAGGTCAGCCGCCACTTCGCCCAATCCGCCGAGAAGGCCGAGATGAACGGATGGCGAGCATCAATGATCTTATTCAGAGGTTCGCCAGCCATACTCGGACTTCCTTACCTTACAGAAACTTGCCCACGTCTTGCCCCGTCGTGATGCTCGCCGCCAGTGGCAGCGCGATCTCGGCGTAATTCAGAGAGTGGGCGTAGTGGTCTGGGCCAGTGTCAACAAAGGTTGCGACGGGGTTGTTCTGATCGTCTTTCTCGTAGGTCCGAACGAGCGCCTTCATGTGTTCGCGATATTCGAGAGAGACATCGCGAGGAAGGATGATCCGTTGTGTACGGAACCGGCCGAGTGAGGCTGTCAACCAGTTGGTTCGGTCAACTGTCAGCATCGGGGCGTCTTTGTTGTCGCCCTTATCGTCTTTGGAAATTTCTTTGGCCGTCTGTCCACGCCGGTATCGGCACAGGTAGACGTAGCCCGGAAACTTCTTTGCGAAGCGTCGGGCCTCATTGATCTGCGGGTCGGCGTCGATGACGCAAGCAAGCACCTGCCATTCACGCATGAGCGTGTCCAGTGTTCCCCACTCGTCTTCGTGGAACTTACCGTGGCACAGAATCTTGCCCTTCGCGGCAACATTGATGTCTCGCGACATCTGATCGACAAACCATTCCACCGCCGTCCAGTAGGACCATTTACCTTGATCCACGCCGAGCGTGATAAGGCGTCCACGGCCACCAACTGTGGGGCGCGGATCGCTCATGGTGTGGTTGCCGACACACTGTTGCAGCATGTCGTCCGTGACCTGGGCACCTTCGCCCAGGAACGGCAAGCCAAGCTTGCTGTTGTGGAACTCTTTGTTCGCGGCCTCGTCACCCATCCCACGGTGATAGGCTTCAACAACCTCACCCGGCGACACCGTGTAGCTGTAAAGCTGGTTGATGTAGAAGCCGCGCTTGTCAGGATTATTGTTCGGTGCTTGAACTTCCCATTTGCCTGTGCCAAGCCATGTCGGCTTGTCGCGGTGCTCGATTCGCTTCTTGCATTCCTTGCATTTCAGAAACGACTCAACGCATCGCGGATCATTAACGGTCTCGCCGATGATCTCTATGCAGTCCGGCCACACAAGTTCTGTTCGCCGTGAACAGCAAGGGCACTTAAAGATGAAGCGCTCTTGCGTCGAAGTCTGGTACAGCTTGTGGATGCCGTAGTTGGGAATCGTCGGCGTGGAGATTGCCCACACCATCTTCCGTAGCTGGCCGTCGAGTCGAGTCAACGCGAGCCAGATTTGCTTCTGGTCCATTTCGTCAACTTCGTCAAGGATCAGTTCCGAGACGGGAATCGACTTGAGGTTGCTATCGCCTCGCGAGCCACGGATGTACAGGTTGTTCACGCCTGTACGCTTCAAACCAATGTTGTCTGCCCCGCTGAATAAGGATTTCAGGTAGGGGCTGTGCTCCAACGCCACACCGAACCGTGCCTGGGAAAAGTCGGAGGCGTTGATCTTCGTCGGCAGAACATACAGAACGTCGCGTTTCAACTGATCGAGCACATAGAATGCCCGGTTGATGCCGACCTCTGTGATGCCCATCTGGGCCGACTTCATGGCGAAGTTGTAGGACGCCTGCGAGTCGTGCATGTCCCGGACCCACGGATGCCATTTCCATGAGTAGGGTCCAGGGAACGGCTGGCCCATCACGCGACGTGTTGAGGCCCAGCGTGAACAGCATGTGAGCGATTCCCCTTTGAGCCCGTCAGCGATGGTCTGCCTGAGTAGGTCAAGAAGGTCTTCTGCCATTGTGACGGAGGCCGATTAAACAGGTTCGCGTAAAACATCAGGCGCGTGGCGACGTGATGGAGGGTTGGCGTTCGTCCTGCTCGACCTCGTGTTTCCTTAGTGCGATCGCGTGCGAGGATGCGACGGGTCTTGAGTCGGCGCGGAGGTCTTGACCGGTTCATCAGCCGCTTTGTTCTCTTCGACGATCGCTTTGTTCTCTTCGACGATCGCTTTCATCTCGTCGGTGATGTCGGCTGCGAACTGCGGCGGGGATTCAACGCTGACCGTCGTGTCGGGCACTTCGTAGTGAACGACAGCCTTCTCAGCGGCTTCCTTCGCGGCAGCCTCTTCGGCTTCCATCTTGGCCTTCTCGGCAGCGGCCTTCTCGGCAGCGGCCTTCTCGGCAGCGGCCTTCTCGGCAGCGGCCTTCTCGGCATGGTTGCTGGCTTTCTTCACAATCACCGGCTCGCCGCTCGGCTTGTTGTTGTTGCCGATACCAACGAACACGACTTCGATCTCGTCTTCGCTTACACCGGCCGGTACTTTGATCTCGTGCGGTGACGGGAACGGCATCTGGTGCTCTTCCGAATACAACTTACCAGCGGCCGTGCTAACTGTTACGCGACCGACCGGATCAATGGATGTTGGGATTTCGAGCTTCACGACTGAGCCTTTCGTTTGAGGGTCTGGATCACCATCGTCAGGCGTCCGACGTAGATCAAAGCGTTATTTGCAAACAGACCATAAACATAGAATTTATTGGTTGCTTTTACGCTTCTCATGGGTTGCGATGATTTCATGCAGCCTTTCGGCGAGCGAGTAAAGATGCGGAAGAGGATCGCCAGGAAGCTCTAAAGCTGTATAGCCAGATAGCATACCGACGCAGGTTCCGGTGCCGAACAAGACGTGCTTCCACAGCCGTTCGGCTTCGCCGTCAACCGAGATGAGGCGAGGGTCGATGGTGGCTTTCGCCAACTGGTCGGCCGCTTTATTGGCAGCGTCGTTCACTGCTTTGGCTGCCTCTGTTTCGGGGCAGTTACGGCGGCAGCGTTTTTGTCCACGTCGTATCATCAGCTAATACACGGGCGGGGCTAGGTCTACAAGAACCCAGCCCGCGCCCGCGCTCCGAGGTCCAGGAATCCTTCCCGGCCTAAATCGCGAATAGGAAGAGAAGGGTGAGCATCAGTTTGAGGATTTCCATCCAGTTGTCTTTGATCCACTGGATAATGGATTCCCAGTCGATCGAAATGTTCCAGGCCGCACCAGTCTTCATGGTGTAGTACCGACGAGTACGCCGGTGTAGCCGTCGCATCGGGTAGACCCGCTCGCCGGAACGAGACGTGAATGGGCCAGACAGCATCGCTTTCACAGCGCGGTCATCCTGCTCGGTCGTCCTGCCTTCGGCCTTGAGTTCGCGGTAAGCCCGCTCGAAGCCGGACTGGAAGTTCTGTGTGCTTTCCATTCATCATATCTCTTTCTGACCACGCAGGTCGTAGTCGAAGCCGCCACTATCGGGCGTGCCGTCTTGCTGTTTTCTTGTTTTCAGTTTCGCCTTGATCGTTGCGGCGCTTGTCACGCCAGTAAAACGATCAGCTTCGACACCGGCATCAATGATGATGGTGGCGGGGAGAGTAGCGCGACCAGCCAGCTTGCGGCCATTCTTGTCGAGCTTGTCATAGTTGAGTGTGTAGACGATGTATCCTGCGTCTTCGAGTTCTTTGAAGATCGGGTACATCTGAGGGCAGTACGGGCACCAGTCGGCCGTCAAAAGGATCGCGTAGTTCTTCTTGCAATCCTTGTTTTTGCAGATCGCCGGGTTGGGGCATCGGCACGCACCGCACGGGCAGTCGTGGTCTTTCACCCGAATCTGCGTCTTCGCCGCCGTCGCTCCGGCTCCGTTTCGGGTTCCTTCGGCGTTTCCGGCATCGGCGGTCCGGGTGGGACTCCCTGCTTGTGCAGTGCATCGTTCGCAATGTCCAGTAACTCGTCGATCTTCTTCTGCCAGTCGATCGGGGCGTGCATGGCGATCGCCAGCAACAGGCTGCGCATCCAGCGTTTGAATCTCAGCCAGATTTGTAACATGGCTCGTCCCCAGCATCAGAATCAGAGTGAGTATCGCCGTCTTCATCGTCATCTCGCCTTTCGGAAGGTTTCATTAAAGCCATCTTCCGTGCGAGCTTAAATTCCGTTTTGTCCGTGTCGCGTGGCCAGTATGCGTCATTCGCGGGAGCAATCATTGCCGCCCTTTCGGGCTACCAGAGGCGGTAGTCGAGTTGTCGCCGTGGATAGCCGACGTAGTTGCTGAATGCGAAGCTGTCTTCTTGCGACAGCATCGCGTCAATGTTCTTTGCGTCAGCCCAGAAGCACCCTGCTGGTGTCCCGAGCTTGTGTTGTGGACCGGTAGCCCAGCTATCGCCCCAGCTATTGAAGATGCACCCGCCTTCGCGTTTGCTCTTCGTATCGATGCCACCGATGACCATGCCGTGGTTCCACGGCTTGTGGCCTCTGTTCAAGAAACCGTCACTATCGAACGTGCTTTGGTAGCCTACGTTCGAGCAGACCAACACGGGGTAGCCGTTGGCGATCGAGTCACAGCAATCTTCCCAGTTGGTGACGATCGTGACCGTCTTGACCGGGTGTGCTTTGGAGATCGTTTCCAGGTTGTCTGGGACACCGGCCTTCGGCCGGCCCCACAGACGCGCCAGGTCGGGGCGGTACTTCGTGAGGTCGATGTCGCCATACTGCCCTCGCAGCAGAACGCCGTAGTCTCGCACCCACTCGCCAGCCCAGGCACCCATCATGCCGTCGAAGCGGCCGATCTGACTGTTGCCGACTTCAACTCGGCCACCAGCGTAGATCGTTTCGGTGCAAGCCTCGCCCTTCCACTCTTCGTTGCGTTTCAGCAGTCCGATCTGGACGGCCGTTAGAAGGTCCACACCGGTTGCGGAGCCTTGGCTCACGCAGTCACCGATCTCTTGGAACTTCGGTGCGTAGGCTTGTTTGGTGGCAGCTTCGAGGTACTTCCACAGCAGGATTTGCTTGTCACGTCCTGTGCCCTTGATCTCCGAAGATTGCTGGGCGAAGTAAGGCTTAGGGTTGGTATGAATGAACCGGCGTGTGCCCGCTTGAACATAAACCCAACCAGCCTCGATCGCACGAATCCTGTCGTTGGCCAGCAAACGCCCCAGAAGACCACCACTCAGCAGCAACCCGCTGCCGACTTTTAGGGTTTCTCGGCGGGTCGGCATGAGAGCGTTCCTTATTTATGGCCGTTCTGCATGTCTCGCAGAATTTCTTCGGCCATGTTCTTGACGGCCATGTTCTTGACGGCCATGTTCTTGACGGCCATGTTCTTGACGGGGAATGTGGTCTTCGGCAGCGCCTCAGCGTAGGCTTTCAACCCCAGGCCGATTTGTCGCCAGACCTTCACATGACTTTCGGCATCCGTCAGAAGGTCGGCGTCAGCTTGAGACTTCAACTCAGTGTTCAGAGCTTCCAGGAACGGTGCCCAGTTTTTCACACTGTCACCGAGAGCATCGCGGTTCGAGCGTTTGGTCGCTTCCACAATGTCGGCAGGCGACGTGACGATGCCGGCCGCGATAGTAGACGACACACTCAAGAAGCTCTGTGAGAGCTTGATGGCTTCATCACGCTTGTTGGCGGACACAACGGCTTCGCACCAGCCAGCGACTTTGCCAGTGATGTCGTTAGGCGTCGGAGGGACGGCGGGATCAACACCCTTCACTTTTACGTTGTGGATTTTGATGTCCACGGTGCCATTCTTGACACCAGCCACAATGATGATGAAGTCACCACCGGCACCGCTGAGTACGGCCTGCTTGCCGCCGTCGATCACCTTGAAGTTCTTCGTCTCGGGGACAATCTTCCAGGCGAACGAGTCGGCGTTGCTCTTCGTGACACTGATGACGGCGAGATCGCCGGCATTGATGTTCGCGGGGCCGTCGATAACGACAAGAGCCGTGTCCGAAGGTGCCGGGGTCGGGGTCGGAGCGGGCG
>Ga0163150_10001362_pt1 | contig 41568 bp, 34 predicted proteins | sample OliLakLV19P2IB_FD_148628 | JGI IMG/M metagenome (GOLD analysis project Ga0163150, IMG submission 148628) | Freshwater microbial mat bacterial communities from Lake Vanda, McMurdo Dry Valleys, Antarctica - Oligotrophic Lake LV.19.P2.IB | ecosystem: Environmental > Aquatic > Freshwater > Lake >... | reverse complement strand
ATGCAAAAACGCCTCCTCGGGTAGTGCGACAGATATGGTCGCTACGGATGGGGCCGCGGTTTTGGTCTAAACAGGGTGCCCGCTTCGACGCAGGTTTGGCGAGTACGCAATCGTGTTATCAAGAAGTTTCTGTCTGACCTGGGCCAGCAAAATCGCACCCGTGCCCCCGAATCTAATACCACTCAGGCACGCATTGGGATTCCGCAGCTATGGGTGTTAAACTCATTGCTAATCACTCGAAAAATCTCCGTTGCAATTCCACGTGAGGTGGCAAACGGCGTACAAATTATTTTGAGAATCGTGAGGAAGGTTGCAGGTTAATCCGCATGGGAAAATCCGATAAACATATCGGGAAAGTAATCTCCGAGGCAAATAGAAATCCAATTCCGATTCTCTACCCTCCCTCTGGTCGTTTAAAGAAATCGGCTCTTGCCATTGCAAGGTGTATCACCGGTCAAAAGCGGAGACAGGATAGCACTAGTTTCTCGGAAGCTCCTCGCTTTTTCATTCAAAGTCTGGGCGGAATTGGAAACACGCTCATGGCGACTCCACTGATTGCTGAAGTAAAAAGGATTTATCCGCATGCAATGATCGACGTTTACACGACTTCGGCCGCAGCTACGCTTTTGCGACATAATTCAAATGTAAATGCAATTATGGAAGATCGTTCCGTGCAATCCAATTGGGGCGGTAGATTTGGAAAGATAATGGGCTCCAACTATCTATCTGTCATCGTGCAATTACGAAAAGCTCGGTACGACATCGCGCTACTCGCCGTTAATTCAATTGACATTAAAAGTGGATTGCGCCCTATTCTGTCGAAGATTCCAACTACAGTGATTCACGGCTATCCGTTTCGGCGAGAAGATGATTATACGTTTTTATTTAGTCACATAGTTCCTTATTTGCATCAACATGACTGTGTGTCAAACCTTGATTTGTTAAGAGCCATCACAAATTCTCCCGTATGCAATGCCCGAATGGAACTCAATATTCCTGCTCAGTACATCATGAGAGCACAAGGAATTCTGAAAGATAAACGAATAGACGAGAAAGTGCCGATAATAGGGATTTGTCCTGGTTGTCGCGATTGGGCTCGTGACAAAAGGTGGCCAATCGAAAAATTCGCTCGTTTAGTTAAAGAGGTGTTGTCGATGGATCGCGCCGTACAGATCATGGCGGTGTGCGGCCCGCACGAAACGGCGGAAGCCAATGCATTGCAGAAGGCGGTTGTCGATGAACGTTTCGCCGTAGTCAATGATATTGATATATTGGATTTTGCAGCTGTATTGCAGAGATGCGCCGCAGTGGTTACCAACGATAGTTTGCCGATGCATCTTTGCTCATCGTTGAGTGTCCCTGTCGTTGCGCTTTTTGGTCCTACTGATCCCATTCGAGTGGGGCCGTGGTTATGTCCGTCGTCGGTTCTGAGTTCCACGGCAGAATACGCGCCCTACTTCAACATGCCTTACTTTAGCGATTTGGGAGTAGGTGATAATTGTATTGATACGATAGAAGTGGAGCATGTCTTGAGTGCCGTGATGAAATTACGCGAAGACCACGCGGCTTTAACTGAACGTGAGGTAGGTATATGAAATTGAAGAATAGACTGCAAGCGATCTATTGGCAGACGTTCCCGCATTATATTTATACGGTTTACAAGGCATATCGAGCTGGCGTCGGCATACCCGTGCCAAAAAAACTAAAAATACGTACAATTGAAGAATATGCGCGTCGGTTTGAATTGAAGGTTTTCGTTGAAACTGGAACGTATAAAGGCGATACGATTCAGGCAACAAGGCACCTATTCGATGAGGTACATTCCATCGAACTCAGCGAGAGACTTGCATCGGATGCGACTCTGCGATTCACTCATGATCCGCGAATAACGATTCATCAAGGTGACAGCGGGGAAAAGCTTAGTCAAGTTCTCAGCAATCTCACCAGGCCAACACTGTTTTGGCTTGACGCTCATTATTCGGCAGGCGTAACCGCCCGGGGCGAACTTGATTCACCTATTATGCAGGAATTAGATGCAATCATTAATCATGGCGTCCATGGCCATATGATCCTAATTGATGATGCTCGAGAATTCACTGGCGACAATGGCTATCCGACAATTGACCAGTTGTACGATTTTGTAATCGAAAAAATGCGTGGCTGGCGCATTCTTGCATACAACGATGTAATTAGAATCTGGCACCCGGATCCAGAATAATAGGAGCCTTCTATCAAAATTGAGAACCTATCACCGCACCATCTCCATTTGCGGTCGGTAGAGTGGAATTGACCTTTAAAGTGCCGTCATCCTCGACGAACAGATACCAAATTGTCCCATTCGGCGACGCAAGTTTTATACTGCCAGGCGTATTGCCCCCGTCTCCTCGCGTCAGTGTAAGAATTCCTCGTGTAATGCTATCTTCTCCTGCAGTAACATCCCCGCCTTTTATTATGGCATCGCCAGAAGAAACCGCGTTGCCGGAGTTGTGATCAACTTCAAATTTGCTTGCACCGCTACTGTTGCGAAGATAAGTAGTCGGGTTTGTTCCAGCTTTAACTTCAAAAACACTGGTTGCCGTTCCGTCTCCGCGTCTAAGCAGAAAGCCAACATATCCTGATGTGCTTGTTGATCGGAAAAAATCGACCGAAGCTTGACCAACACCATCTTGTGGAACCGGTTGAAAGCGAACGCTTGCATTTCCGGACGAACGTGTGTGAAAAAACTGTAATTGTGCTGCTGTTCCATTCGCGTCGAAATTTGCATTGCTGCCTGACATAAATATTGATCCGGTGAAAGTGCCATTGGTAAATGTGCCGGAGTTCGGTGTTGTGGAGCCGATGGCGCCGGGTGTATTCCAGGGGATGGTGCTATTGGTGAGCAGTGGTCCGGTTGTGGCGCCGTTGATTTGGGCGTGGACGCCGGTGGTGGTTGTCCAGAGATCGCCATTTACCGGGGTGGTGGGAGCAGTGCCGTGGGGCAAGGAGATGCTTGCGCGCGCGGTTGAGGATGCTCCGGTGGTGAGTTTCCCGGTGGTTTGGATGTTGCCGGATTTGTCGATGTCGGTTCCGCCGTCGATGGAATCTGCGATGCCGCCGCCTATGACGAGTTCTTCGATGTAGCGTGGGGTTGGGCCGACCGCGGCAAGGGACACGATTGCGACGAGTGTTACAGCGGCGGCGGCAATCCATTTATTGGACATGACTGGGGTTCCTCCTGGGCTGGTTGGGCGTTGGGCGCCGATAAAAGCCTTCAATGATTAAGGGCAGGGTGTTGCACTGTGGGGAAGAAAGGGAGTGAGGAAGTGAGGAAGTGAGGGAGTGCTTCCCGGCGGTGCTTGCTCATAGGGGTGTACGCACAACAAGGGTTGACCATCTGTGATGAGCAGCCAAAGCGGCGCCTTGGGGGCCGCCGCAGTCTAAATAGGCTTTCTACTAAAACCTGGTGTTTGGAATGAGGACTATTTGGACTGCGGTGGCGGAGCGGATAGCGTAGACACCGCTTTGGCTGTTTATGGTCTATGACTTCGTGCGCGCATGGTAAGGGAAGGCCATCTGTGATGAGCAGCCAAAGCAGCGCCTTGGGGGCCGCCGCAGTCCAAATAGGCTCGCAGAAAATTGAAAAAGGCCAGCCGGGTTGCGGGCTGGCCTTTTTCGCGCACGAATACTTTTAGTTCGATGACGCGCTGAATGAGCTGCCGCGGTTTTTGCCTTTTTCCCCGCCGGCTTTCCCGATAGTGTCTTCAAAGAGATCGACGATTTGGCAGTTTGTGCCGCCGGAGTCGCGGCATTCGCGCTTTGCTACGCGCTTGGCTTTTTTCTTTTTGTTGTACCCGAGCGAACCGCCGAGCCACCATGCTCCTCCGCCTTCATCGGAGAAGGCCACCGCGCCCCAACCGCCGTTCTCGTTCCCGAACCAGAATTCGGGATTGTCAGAACCGTTGCTGGCGCAGTCCGCAATTGCCGCGGCGCTTGCAGTCGCTTCGTCAACGCCGATGCCGTGGCCCGTCACACCGCTCTCGGGGTCCAGCGCGAGCGCGGCAGCGGCCCAGACTTCCACGCACACGAAGCACAGGCAGGTGATTACCGCGAGCGATTTCCACCAACCAGTTGCCTTGCCCGTTTCAATTTCATCGTGATCGTACGCCATTCCGAATTCCTCCTTGCTAAAGATGGTTTCCCCGCTAGAACCGCACATTGAATACCGCAACACACATTTTGCACTACCAAAACCCATTTGTCGAGGGTGCAATTCCCGAATGGGCAGCCGGCAATCAAGCGACGATGGCGGCGTGGGGGACGAGGGAAGTCTCGATGAACACGAGTGCGAACTGGGCGACCATGAGACCGTCGATCAGCATTTTCTGGGCGGAAAGCAAGGGAACGCCGGAGATTACTTTGCGCACGGCCCATGCGCAGGCCCCCAGGGAGGCCAGCAGCGCGAGCGCCGCCGCGACGGTGTAATGGCCAAACACGAGATTAAGGGCGACGCAGGCCGCTGACACGGCAAGCGCGGCGTCGATGGCCTGCAGCGTCCGGTGTTTGCCGAAACGCGTGGCGACCGTATGGAAGCCATAGCGCCGGTCGTCCTCCCGGTCGCAGAGGTCGTAGGCGAGTGCGAGAGCGGCAATGAACGAGGCGCGGCCGATTGCAAGTACGACGGCCGTGCCCCAAAGTTCGATGGGCAACGGAAGCAGGACCGTCACCGCGGACCACGCGAGCGCGATTGCAAGCGGCTTTATCATGAGCATCGAGCGCAACCCGGTATTTCCTGGGGTGTGCGCCCCGTAATAAAGTGCCCATATCCCGGCAGGCACGAGGGCTGTCCATTGCGCGGCGGCGGGCATGTTAAGAAAGCAGAGCACGGCGGCGAGGCCCGAAATCGCGGCAAGCCTGCGCGAGACGGGGCCCGTGCGAATGACGTTGTAGGCGAATACTGCGCCGCTAAACACGGCTCCCTCGACCCAACCCAGTTCAAGAGATTGCCCGAAGAGGAGCCGGGTTTGTTGCACGAGGGCTACGGCGCAACACCCGATCCAGCAGTAGCGGGCAAGGAGGAGAAAGATTGTCATCGGACTACCAGGTTGGACTCCATTTCGTTAAGAGGATATTATAGGCCCTATTTAGCGGCAGGGCAACGGTGAAGGACGGAGCAATGGCCTTTGATTTGGAGATGATTCAGCAGGTGTACGCGGGGTTAGCGGATCGCGTGGCCAAGGCGCGCACGCTGTTGGGCAGGCCGCTAACCCTGACGGAGAAGGTGCTGTACGCGCACCTTTTTCATAATGCGTTTCCGGCATCGCCGTTCACCCGCGGCGATTCCTACGTCGATTTCGCGCCCGACCGCGTCGCGATGCAGGACGCGACCGCGCAGATGGCGCTGCTCCAGTTCATGCAGGCGGGCCGTGCGAAAACGGCGGTGCCTTCGACGGTGCATTGCGACCACCTGATCCAGGCCAAGGCCGGCGCCGAAGAAGACCTCAAGGCCGCGCTTGGCCAGAACAAGGAAGTCTATGATTTCCTTGCCTCAGTCTCGAATAAATATGGCATCGGGTTTTGGAAGCCTGGCGCGGGCATCATTCATCAAGTCGTGCTTGAAAACTATGCGTTCCCCGGCGGCATGCTGATCGGCACCGATTCGCATACGGTAAACGCGGGCGGACTCGGCATGATCGCGATTGGCGTCGGCGGCGCGGACGCAGTGGACGTGATGGCCGGCATGGCGTGGGAACTCAAGTTTCCAAAGCTGATCGGCGTTCACCTGACGGGCACACTCAACGGTTGGACCTCGTCGAAAGACGTCATACTCAAGGTTGCCGGCATTCTCACGGTCAAAGGCGGCACAGGCGCAATCCTCGAATACTTCGGGCCGGGTGCGGAATCGATGTCATGCACGGGTAAGGGCACGGTTTGCAACATGGGCGCGGAAATCGGCGCCACGACTTCGATCTTTAGCTTCGACGATTCCATGGTGCGTTACCTGAACTCGACGGACCGGGCCGACGTGGCCAAGGCAGCAGAAGCCGTGCGCGAGCACCTGCGCGGCGATGCGGAGGTGTACAGCGATCCGGGCAACTACTTTGATCAGGTCATAGAGATCAACCTGAGCGAACTCGAGCCACACGTCAACGGACCGTTCACTCCGGACCTTGCGTGGCCCATATCGAAGCTGGGCGCGGCTGCGAAGGAAAAAGGATGGCCGGTCGAGATCGAAGTGGGCCTCATCGGCTCATGTACGAATTCGTCCTACGAAGACCTCACGCGCGCGGCATCCGTGGCGCGCGAGGCGCGCGAACATGGTGTGAAAGCGAAATCGGAATACACGGTTACGCCGGGGTCCGAGCAGGTGCGCTATACCGTCGAGCGCGACGGAATTCTGGAAGAATTCGAGAGTATCGGCGGGGTAGTGCTTGCGAATGCGTGCGGCCCGTGTATCGGCCAGTGGGCACGGCATCGAAGCGGTGGCGACGATCAGCCGAATACAATTGTGACATCGTTCAACCGGAACTTTGCCAAACGAAACGATGGCAACCCGAAAACACATGCGTTTGTCACGTCACCGGAATTAACCACGGCGCTGGCGCTGGCCGGACGTCTCGATTTCAATCCGTTGACCGACACGCTGACGGGCAGTGACGGAAAACCCTTCAAGTTGACGCCACCGTCGGGTGAGGAACTACCGAAGAAGGGATTCGCATGCGAGGACCCTGGCTATGTCGCGCCCGCAGCGGACGGGAGCAAAGTGGACGTCAGCGTTAAGCCAGGCTCGGACCGGCTGCAATTGCTTGATCCATTTGCGAAGTGGGAAGGCGGCGACATCAAAGGGCTCAAGTTGTTGTTGAAGGCGAAGGGGAAGTGTACGACCGACCATATTTCGATGGCGGGGCCGTGGCTGAAGTATCGCGGCCATCTCGACAACATCTCGAATAATATGTTCATCGGCGCGATCAACGCCTTCAACGATACCGCGAATTCCGTCAAGAACCAGCTTACCGGCGTGTACGGTGAAGTGCCGGCGACGCAGCGCGCATACAAGGCGTCGGGAATTGGTTCGATTGTTGTCGGCGATGAAAACTACGGGGAAGGGTCGTCGCGTGAACACGCGGCGATGGAGCCGCGGCATTTGGGCGTGCGCGCGATCCTCGTGCGGTCGTTCGCGCGCATCCACGAGACGAACCTGAAAAAACAGGGAATGCTCGGACTGACCTTCGCGGATAAAGCGGATTACGACAAGATTCGGGAAGACGACGTAATCGATATCGCGGGCCTGAAAACGTTTGCGCCGGATGAACCGCTGACCGTCGTGCTGCACCACAGCGACGGCACGACGGATTCGTTTCCCGTGAACCACACGTATAACAGGAACCAAATCGAATGGTTCAAAGCAGGCGGCGCGCTGAACCTGATCCGCGCGGGAGTGAAGGCGTAGATGCTGGTCCGCCGGATACGCACCGATGAAATTCGAATGGGATTCCAAAAAAGTGAAACGGAAAGATATATGAAGAAGCGTAAGGAAAATATGCCAGACGAGCTGCGGCCGAGCTATAAACGCTCTGATTTCACATCTGTAGAGCGCGGGAAGTACGCATCACGTTTGGCGAAAGAGTCCAATATCATCGTCCTTGATCCCGAAGTGGCAAAGGCGTTCCCCAACTAACGCGCGGTAAACCATGCCCTAAAGAAAATGATCGAAGTCGCCCGCGGAATGGCGCGAGATTCGGTAAAAAGAAGTTCCACGCGCAAACAGTGATTGCCCGCGCCATCCAGCGTGACTAGGGCATTCTTCACGCCCCCTCCGGCAAATTCGCCGTATCGTTTATCATCGCTCACCGCCATTGATCCCCAGGCGGCCAAGACCGCATGATAGCCGTCCACTCACAAGGAAGGGGGCGTGCATGGCTAAGAGCGCAGTTCGCCGGGTCGCGAAATGGCTGTTTGGAATCTGGTTGGTATTGATGATCGCGTTGGGCGCGGTGGCAGTCAACGTCATTTGGTTCAAGCCGTTTTCCATCGGCATTTTTTTCGAGCGCGTATTTCTGGAATACGCATTGATGAACCCCGAACTGCTGACCGACGTGCGGCTCCTCGAACCCTATGGCATTACAGGACACAACGCGAAACTAAATGACGCGTCGCCCGCGTTCGGCGAGCGCATGTGGGAGAAGGGCAAGCGCGACCTCGATACACTGCACCGGTACGATCGCGCGAAGCTCAACGAGAACCAGCAGCTTTCCTATGACGTGCTCGAGTGGTACCTCGACGATGGCGTGCGGGCTAAGCCGTTTCTGTATCACGACTACCCAGTCAATCAGCTTTTTGGCGTGCAAAACGATCTGCCGACGTTCATGGCGATGAAGCACGAAGTGCGGTCGGCGCACGACGCGGAGCAGTACATCACCCGGCTCGATGGTTTTCCCCGCAAGATGGAGCAAGTCGTCGAAGGACTGAAGTTGCGCGAATCAAAAGGCATCCTGCCTCCGAAATTTGTGTTTGCCAAGGTCCTCAGTGAGATGCGGGGATTTTATGGAGTGCCTCCGCAACAAAACATCGTATACACGGCGTTTCAAGAGAAGCTGGACAAAAGCGAAATCCCGGATGCCGATAGAGAAGCGCTGCTGGCGCGCGTCGCGAAGGCGGTTTCCGAAAGCGTTTATCCCGCGTATGAAACATTGAACACTCAATTATGCGACATGGAACTGCGCGCAACCGTGGACGATGGTGTATGGAAATTTCCCGAGGGTGATGCGTATTACGCGTACGCATTGCGCAGCCAAACGACGTCGGATACGCCGCCCGCGGACGTACACGCGCTGGGCCTTGACGAAGTGGAGCGCATCACCGCGGAAATGCGCACGATTCTCGATGGGCTGGGGATGACCGGAAAATCCGTCGGCGAGCACATGCGCGACTTGCAGGACGATCCACAGTTTCACTTTCCCAATAGCGACGAGGGCAGGGCGCAATGCATCGCCGAGTACCAGGCGATTATCAATGAAATTGACGGCGGCTTGAGTGACGCATTCGATTTGCGCCCGAATGCCGGTGTTGAGGTCCGGCGCGTGCCGGAGTTCCGCGAACAGGGTTCCGCCGGCGCGTACTACGAATCACCATCGCTTGACGGTGCGCGGCCCGGTGTATTTTTCGCCAACCTGCGGAACATGGAAGAAGTCTCGAAATGGGGCATGCGCACACTTGCCTATCACGAAGCGATTCCCGGCCACCATTTTCAGCTTGCGATTCAGCAGCAGATTGACGCGCCGACGTTCCGCAAGGTGATTCCCTTTACGGCATACGCCGAGGGTTGGGCCTTGTACGCGGAGCAGCTCGCGTGGGAACTCGGGTTTCAGAAAGACCCTTATTCAAACTTGGGCCGCTTGCAGGCCGAACTCTTCCGCGCGGCGCGACTCGTAGTCGATACCGGCATCCATTACAAACGGTGGCCACGTCAACAGGCGATTGATTACATGATGCAAACGACCGGCATGGGTCCAATCGAAGTTTCCGCGGAAATCGAACGCTATATCGTGATGCCTGGCCAGGCCTGCGCCTACAAAATGGGCATGCTCAAAATCCTCGAGCTGAGGGAGAAAGCAAAAGCGGAACTGGGCGACAAATTCAGCCTGAAGGAATTTCACAACGCGGTAATTGGGAACGGTTCGTTGCCGCTGGAGATTCTCAAAAATGTGGTGGAGAGGTATATCGCGGAACGTAAGTCCTTGTAGCCATTGGCCTGATGCAGATTGAATATTGAATGTTCAATCTGTACCAGGCAGATTGCGCGGAGGCACTCGTCTACGGCGGCACGAAAAGCGCCTTGCGAAGCGGAACCGTTGTGTATTCGTGGCAGGACTGGCTATAGCTACATCTTCATTTTCTTGAATTGCCATTCCGGTATCGCCCGGATGATGAGCATGATATAGCGCCAGAACCAGGGGATGTAGGCAACATTTTTCCCGCGCATGATGGCATCATGCATGTCGCGGGCGGCGCGTTCGGGGGATGCGACGAGTGGGCCGGGCAGGGGCAGTCCCCAGGTCATTTTGGTGTCGACGAAGCCGGGCTTTAACGTGATTACGTGGACTCCGTGCGGGTGCAATCTATTCCGCAACCCTTGCAGGTAGGTCGTCATCGCGGCTTTCGACGCGCCATAGATGTAGTTCGACTGTCTGCCGCGATCGCCTGCGACAGATGAAATCCCCGCGATGAAACCCCGGCGCATGGGTTCGAGGTGCGCGGCAAACAATTCGCAAAGTGAAATGGTTGCGTTCACATTGACGTCGATGGTGCGCCGCGCGATCGCGAAATCTTTTTGCATAACCGGCTGTTCTTCCATGAACCCGAAGCCGAGCACGACACCTTCCAGCGAACTGTTTCCATCGCGCACACACTCATCGACAAACGCGGCATGCGTCTCGAACGCTTCAGCATCAAAAGTTTTTGCGACAACCCGCACGCCGTGCCGCAGTTCGAGGTCGCAGGCGATAGCGTTGGTTTCCTCGCTGTCTCGCGCGCACACGATCAGGTCGTGACCGCGGCGCGCGAATTCACCGGCCAATGCGCGCGCGATGGCCGAGGTGACCCCAAGAACAACGACAGTGCCCGGGCCCACGGCTATAGTGGCCGCGGTGGTCAGGGCGACAGAGTTGGCCGCGCTCATGGTTCGATTGCTCCATCGACGATGCCGCAACGCCGCGCAAGCCGCGAAGATAATTTTTGGTTCGGATCGAGCTGTTGTTTCACCGCCTGAAATTCCTTCAAACGGGGATACATCGCCGCAAAAACTTCAGCGCGGGTGAATGCGTCCTTTGCCATGTACAGCCGGCCGCCGTGGCGCACTACAATTTCATCACAATCGTTAAGAAACGGCTCCAGATCGCGGGAAATAGGAATGTCGAGCGTCAGGGTCCATCCGTCGATGGGATGCGACAACATGCCTGGGCTCGAGGGGCCCATGCGCTTCAATACCGCGAGAAACGACGCGCGGCCCGAGGCGCTCACTTTTTCGAGCAGCGCGCGCATGCCTTCAACGCCCGATAGCGGAAACGTCGCCTGGTACTGCGTGAAGCCTTTCTTTCCATAGATACGGTTCCAATGATGAATGGCATCGAGCGGGTAGAAGTACGTGTTGTAGTCAATGATCTGTCCTTCGCGCGTGCGGTGCCTGGCATAGAACAATTTATTGAATAGGCCGATGCTCAACGGGTTCAACGCGAAACCCGGAAAATCGAACGGAACACCGGGCTGCAACCTGGACGGAACGGACAACGCATCGCCATGCGACGCTGGCAAACTTTCCGCGTCGACGTGGTCGCCGGACATCAGCACCGAACGGCCCAGCGATTTCCCTTTCGCAATGCAATCGACCCAGGCGACGGAATACTTATAGCGATTGTCCGTTTCGCGAATTGAAGACAACACCGCATCGAAATTGGGACACTGCCGATAGTCCACGCGAATGTACGCGCTCGAAATGCGCAACAGCCGGATGCGCGCGGTCAGGATGAAACCCGTCAATCCCGCGCCTCCGATGGTGGCCCAGAACACGTGCGCATTTTCCGACGGGCTGCACACGAGCACGCTGCCCGTGGGAGTCAATAAGGTGAACTGATCGACGTGCTGTCCGAACGAACCGTCCACGTGATGGTTCTTGCCATGCACGTCATGGGCAATCGCGCCGCCGATGGTGACGAATTTCGTGCCGGGCGTGACCGGTAAAAACCACCCGCGCGGCACGAAGACTTCCAGAATTTCCGCGAGACTGACGCCCGCTTCGCACTCGAGCACACCCGCCATTTCGTCGAAGGTCAGCATCCGGTTTAAGCGCGTCGTGGTGATGACACCGCCGCCGGGGTTCACGGCGACGTCGCCATAGCTACGCCCCAGTCCGCGCGCGATGTACGTGGGTTGCTCGCCGTGTTCGAGGATTTCAGCGATACCGCGCCGCTTCTCAGGGCGAAACACGGCGCATTTCATGCGCGGCCATCGGCCCCATCCGGCGATTTCTTGTGTACTAAATTCAGGCACTCACGGATTCCTATCCTACTTCGGGGCGTAATCCTAAACGGATTCGCGCCTGGAGTCGAGTATCGCTCAGGGTCATCGCAGGATGCTGACACCCTTCACCCGCGCGTAGGCGTGCGCGCCGGTTTCCAACGAAAGATGATCGCGCGATCTGCGTGTTATTACCGAAAGCAGCAGATTCTGATCATCTCCCGTTGCCGGTCGAAGTTCCAGAACGACGCTACCGGGCGGTCTGTCCGCGATACCGGCAACCCGTACGGGAAATTGGTTTACGATGCTGCTCTGCGTGTCGCGCGCGAGTCCAATGCTTACGTCACGCCCCGCAATCTGGAGGCGGACACTCTCGCCTGGTTGCGCGGAAATTTTCGATGCCCACACCGTGCCGAATGCCGTTTGGAGTTCAGACAGGTGATACGCGCCGTCGTGGCTCACGACGGTCGCATCGAGCACGGAAAACACTTCTTCGTGCGTGATACCGGAATCGGTGTACACGCGGGGAAGGATTTCCTGAAGCGGTCCACACGCCACCAGGCGCCCTTCTCGCAACAGGAGCAACGTGTCGGCGAGGCGGGCGAGTTCACGCAGGGAATGGCTCACATAAATCATCGGCACCGCGAGGTCCCGGTGCAACCTGTCGAGATACGGCATTAGTTCCGCGCGGCCGGGTTCGTCTAACGCCGCCAGCGGCTCATCCATCAGCAGCAGTTTCGGGCTCCTCAACAATGCCCGCGCCAGCGCCACGCGTTGCCGTTCGCCTCCGGATAATCCCGCGGGCATCCGGTCGAGCAGTGGCGCGAGGCCGGTCCATGCGATTGCCTGGTCCACCGTGATCGTGCGTTGCCGGGGCGAAAGCCGGTTGAAACCGTAGAGAATATTGTCGCGCACCGAAAGGTGCGGAAAAAGGCTTGCTTCCTGAAACACATAGCCCACACCGCGCGAATGCACCGGCATGAAAATGTCTCGCTTCTCGTCTTGCCAGATTTCGTCGCCGATGACGAGTTCCGCGTCGCGTGCGCGCGTCAGCCCCGCAACGCACCGGAGCAGCGTCGTCTTTCCCGACCCGCTGTGCCCGAATACCCCCGTCACGCCGCCATTGGGAATAGTGAATGCGAGGTCGAGCGAGAAACCGCCCGGCGCCGTTTTGAACTGGCCGCGGATCGTGCTCACCGCGATACCGTATCCGCGCGCCGGTTGATGGCGTAGACGAGGAGAAATACGGCAAACGAGAATACGAACATGCCCGCCGAGAGGATGTGTGCCTGCGGGTAATTCAGCGCCTCGACCGAATCGTATATCGCAATGGATACGACACGGGTGCTGCCGGGGATGTTCCCGCCGATCATGAGGACAACGCCGAATTCGCCCACCGTGTGCGCAAACCCGAGGGTAGCCGCGGTGAGTACGCCGCGCCGCGCCATCGGAAACGCAATCGAGAAGAACCGGTCCCAGGCGTTCGCGCCAAGCGTAGCCGCGACTTCCAGTGGGCGCTCACCCATTGCCATAAAGGCATTCTGAATAGGCTGTACCACGAACGGCAACGAATAGAGCACCGAACCAATGACCAGGCCCGGAAATGAAAACACGAGCCGCGGCCCGCCCCACGATTCCCAAAGCCCGCCAACGGGGCCGTGAGGTCCGAGCAAAAAAAGCAGGTAGAAGCCGAGGACCGTCGGCGGTAGCACGAGCGGCATCGCGACGAGGGCTTCGACAACGACACGTGCGCGGTTCCTGGTGCGCGCAAGCCACCAAGCCAGCGGAGTGCCCATAATCAACAGCACAACAACGCTCACCGCGGCGAGTTGCAGGGTGAGGAGTACGGGTGTCCAGTCGAATGCTTGCGCGTCAGGCATGGTTTAGCGGGCCGGCGCCGAGTAGCCGGACTCCGCAATGATCCGGCGAGCATCCTCGCTCTTGAGAAACGCGCAATAGGCCGCCGCGGCGGTATTTTTTGTTCCCGCTTCCAGCAGGGCGGCGTCCTGATTCAGCGGCGGATGAGCTTTTCCCGGAACGATCCAATAAAGTTTTTTTTCGCGAAGGTGGACCTGTGAGTACGCGACCACGCCGGCCTCCGCGCCGCCGCTGTCGACAAACTGCATGGTTTGCGCGATGTTTTCGCCGTACACGATGCGTCCCTGAAAATGGTCCCACAGATCAAGGTTCCGCAACGCGGCAACCGCTGCTTCGCCATATGGCGCGGTTTCCGGATTCGCAATGGCCAGGTGCGTAATCTGCGCCGCCTTCAATGCCTCGGCGCCGTTTGCGATACCCGCGACTACTGGCGAGTAGACTGCGAGACGTCCGATGGCGTATGTGAAACGCGAGCCTTTGGCGGCCAACCCTCTTTTTTCGAGCACCGCGACATGCTCCTCGTCCGCGGAGAGAAAGATGTCGAATGGCGCGCCGTTGGAAATCTGCGCAAACAACTTTCCGGTCGAGCCCGCGCTGCTTGTTACTGTGTGACCGGAACTTTCGGCAAATTTTTTCACAAGGGCTTCCTGGGTGGTGATGAAATTCGACGCGACGGCCACCCGGACCGTGCCGTGTTCGTCATCACATAGCGCCACACCCGCGAAGACCAGCGCGCAGCATGCCAGCGCCAATAAAGTACGCATGTAAACCGCCTCCCTACTATGCCGCTGTATTCTAATCCACTTTTCACCGCCGCCGCTAACCAGCAGGGCGATTTTGGATTTTAGATTTTAGATTTTAGATTTTGGATTGAATGCGGCGCAATTCACGTCTCGTGCTCGCAGTAATTTTCGTGCTCCTGCTCGCTCTCGCTCGTGCTCGATCCCCTCGTAATCGTAATCGTAAATCGGTTCCCTCCAAGTGTCCTGAGTTTGAGATTCGTTCGATATGAAGTTTGGAAATCAGACTTTACATCCCCCTAAATCCCCCTTCAAAGGGGGACTTTGAAGATCGGATTATGCGTATGACTTTTGCCAAGGATTTGGGATTCATGACACTAGTCGCGCTTGTGCTCGTAATCGATCCCCCCGCATTTCCAGACGCCGTGTTTGCCATACGCGGCGCCCGTTCCAGCGAGCGGAGCGCTCCGGTGGTCTGTTCTGCCCGGCAAATACCGCTCTCAAATTGTGTCACGGTGAATGCGGGAGCGCATTCCTGTATGATTCCAGGTTGGAGCCGCGCTCGCGACGTGCGCGCCGTTCTAACGAGGATGATATGGAATCCACACGAAGCGCGTTGGGCGCGGGCAACGAACCCAACAGCCTGAGCCTTGCATTCGTCGAGGGACTATACGAAGATTTCCTTCACGACCCGGCATCCGTGCCGCAGGAATGGACTGCGTACTTTCTAAGTCTGAACGGGGCAAGCGCCCCCGTGGCCGCGTTCCACGAAGAGCCCCTGCCTGCCACGCGCGCGCATCCGCCCGAATCCGGCGCGATGCAACACCATGTGGACGTCCTTATTCGCAACTACCGGGTGCTTGGGCACAAGATTGCGCGCATCGATCCGTTGAATATGCCGCGCCCGCGCCAGCCCGAACTCGATCCCGCTTACCACGGGTTTGCCGCGGAGGACATGGAGCTGCCGTTCAACGCGGGCACGCTGGCGCCTTCGGGTGAATTGCTGCCGCTTCGAATCATCATCCAGCGATTGCGCAGCACCTATTGCCGGTCCATCGGCGTCCAATTCATGCATATCGATGATCTTTCAATCCGCGACTGGCTATGCCAGCGGATCGAGGGAACGGCGAACCGCTTTCAACTTAGCCGCGAACAACAGCTCCGTATTCTCACGCGGCTTACGGACGCGGTGATTTTCGAGGAGTTCATTCAAAAGAAATTTATCGGCGCGAAACGATTTTCCCTCGAAGGCGCGGAAAGTCTGATTCCATTACTGGAACTCGCCATCGAAAAAGCGGGTGAGCAAAAAGTCGATGAAATCGTGCTCGGCATGGCGCATCGCGGCCGGTTGAACGTGCTCGCGAACATCATGGGAAAGAGTCCGAGTCAAATCTTTCGTGAATTCGAAGACAAGGATTCGAGCCTGATCGGCGATGTAAAGTACCACCTCGGACACCATACCGAATGGGTGACACACACCGGCCACAAGGTGCATCTTGCGCTCGCGTTCAATCCGAGCCATCTCGAGTTTGTGAATCCCGTCGTACTGGGCCGCACCCGCGCGCAGCAGGACCGCATCAACGACATTGAGCGCCGCAAGAGCATGGCGCTGCTGATCCATGGCGACGCCGCGTTCGCGGGCGAAGGAATCATTCAGGAAACGCTGAACCTCTCCGAACTCGAGGGGTATACCACCGGCGGAACCCTCCATATCATTCTGAACAACCAAATCGGGTTCACTACGAATCCGTCCGAAGGACGTTCGAGCGTATACGCCACGGACATCGCCAAGATGCTCTCGAGCCCTATCTTCCATGTGAACGGAGAAGACCCCGAAGCCGTGGCCCAGACCATCCAGGTGGCAATGGACTATCGCCGCACATTCCGGCGCGACGTAGTCGTCGACATGTATTGCTACCGGAGGCGCGGACACAACGAAGGCGACGAACCCGCGTTCACGCAGCCGGTGCTGTACCGGCATATCGAAAAGCGCCAGCCCGTGCGCGAGGCCTATCTCGCGCACATGCTCAAGCTTGGCGCGCTCACGCGCGACGAGGCCGAAGAAATCGCCGTGCGCCGCCGGGAGATGCTCGAATCAGAATTGTCCCTCGCGCGCAGTACCGAGCAGGCGCGTCCCGTGAGCACGCTCCGGGGCATCTGGTCGAATTTCCAGGGCGGCGCGGACCTCGAAGTGCCCGACGCGGATACCGGCGTCGAGAAGGATCTCCTGACGACGCTCCTGGAATCGCAGGCGCGCGTACCTGAAGGGTTTCAGCCCCATCCGAAAATCGTGCGCATCCTTGACCAACGCCTTGCAATGGCGCGCGGGGAGGCCCCGCTAGACTGGGCCGCCGCGGAAACACTCGGCTACGCATCGTTGCTGGTGGAAGGTACACGTATCCGCATTACCGGCCAAGACACGGAACGCGGGACATTCAGCCATCGGCACGCCGTGCTGCACAATATCGAGGACGGCGACCTCTACGTGCCCTTGCGCCATATCTCGCCCAAGCAGGCGACGTTTGAAATCTACAATAGCCCGCTCAGCGAAGCGGGCGTGGTCGGATTTGAATACGGCTACAGCATTGCGTGCCCCGACGGCCTGACGATTTGGGAAGCGCAGTTCGGCGACTTTTTCAATGCGGCGCAGGTGATTGTCGATCAGTTCATTTCCAGCGCCGAAGACAAATGGCGCAGCCTGTCCGGGCTCGTCATGTTGCTGCCGCACGGTTACGAGGGCATGGGCCCGGAACATTCGAGCGCGCGCATCGAGCGGTTGTTTTCGCTGACTGCCGAAGACAATATGCAGGTCGTGTACCCGACGACCCCCGCGCAAATTTTCCACGTGTTGCGCAGACAGATCGTACGGCCCTGGCGCAAACCCCTGATCATACTCACGCCCAAGAGCCTGCTGCGCCATCCCCGGTGCGTGTCATCGCTGGACGATCTTGCCACTGGCAAGTTTCGCCGGATACTGCCGGATGAAAAGGGCATCACGGACGCGGCGGCGCGCGTGATTCTATGTACGGGCAAAATCTATTACGAGCTTTACGAAGAACGGGAGAAGTTGAAACGCGATGACGTTGCAATTGTGCGCGTGGAACAACTTTATCCGCTTCAGCCCGCCGACCTGCACGAAGTGTTGAAGCTGTACAAGGACAACACGCCGGTGCTGTGGGTGCAGGAAGAACCGGAAAATATGGGCGCCTGGCGGCGCATGCGCGGCAAGTTCGGATATATACTCGAGGGAAGACTCCCGTTTTTCGGATTGTACCGCCCCGCCTCCGCGAGCCCGGCCACCGGCTCGCCCGGATGGCACAAGAAAGAGCAGCGCGAGATTATTGAAAATGCGTTTGGAACTATCCTCGGGTACTCGGAATAGGGCGGACGCGATTGCCGGTTGGTGTCAGAGGATTGCGCGCGCCGGCCAGCGCTAACGGCCATTCCGAAACCGAAACCAGCAATCGCGACAAAAGTGGAGTCGATCCTAATGCCAGTGGAATTAGTAGTGCCGCCGATGGGAGAGTCCATTTCGGAAGTGCAGATCGGGGCATGGCGAAAACAACCCGGCGAACCCATCGCGCGGGATGAATCGATCGTCGAGCTCGAATCCGACAAGGCCACCATAGACCTGCCCGCGCCTTCCGCGGGAACGATATCGAAAATTCTCAAGAAGGAAGGCGAACGCGCCGCCGTGGGCGAAGTCATTGGGTACATGGAGACGTCCCCTGATGTCCCCAAGGGCACCGCGGATACCGCCGACAAGAAGGCGAAAGCGCCGGGCCCAGCCCAGGCAAATGTCGAAGTGACGGATTCAAAAATCGGCGAGAAGAAACCCCCGGCGCCCGTCATATCCAAGGCGCTGGAAGGTCCGGCCCGCATCATGCCTTCCGCGCGCCGCGTGATGGCAGAACAGAAGTTGACGCCCAGCGACGTCACGGGCAGTGGACCGGGCGGACGCATTCTGAAGGAAGACGTCGAGCAAGCCGACAACAAGGCCCTAACATCGCCTGCACCTGCCCCCACACCCGGAGCCGCACCCATCGCGAAGGAAACGCCGCGCCCAACGCCTACCGCCGTGCATGGGCAGCGCGACGAAGAACTTGTTCCGATGACGCCTATGCGCAAGCGCATTGCGGAACGCCTTGTCGAAGCGCAGCGTATGGGCGCGTTGTTGACGACGTTTAACGAAGTCGATATGTCCGCCGTCATCGCGTTGCGGGAACAGCACAAGGCAGAGTTTCAGGAACGGTACGGCGTAAAACTCGGGTTCATGTCCTTCTTTGTTAAGGCAGCGGTCGAGGCGTTAAAGCAGTTCCCGAAGGTCAACGCCGAAATCCGCCACACGGACATCCTGTATCACCACTATTACGACATAGGAATCGCCGTCGGGAGCGGCAAAGGCCTCGTGGTGCCGGTGATTCGCAATGCGGAATTGCTGGGGTTCGCGGACATCGAGCAACGCATCGGGGATTTTGGAGCACGAGCAAAGCAAAACAAAATCACGCTCGAAGAATTGGAAGGCGGCACGTTTACCATCAGCAACGGCGGCGTATACGGCTCGATGATGTCCACGCCAATTGTGAATCCGCCGCAAAGCGGCATCCTCGGCCTCCACGCGATTCAAGATCGGCCTGTCGCGCGCGACGGGCAAGTGGTCATCCGGCCTATGATGTATATCGCGTTGACGTACGATCACCGTATCGTCGATGGCCGCGAGGCCGTCACGTTCCTGAAGACCGTCAAGGAATACATCGAACAGCCCATGCGCATGCTGCTGGACCTGTAGGCGACATCATGCACACGCTCACACCAAAGCTGCGCATCGCGATTATCGCATCCATCCTGTTGATATCGGTCGGCTGCGACCAGGCCACGAAACGCATCGCGCAAACGAAACTCGCGCCCATAGACCGCGTGGAAATCGCGGGCAAGTATTTTGCCTTTCAGTACGCGGAAAATCGCGGCGCGTTTCTCAGCCTGGGCGCGTCGATGTCCGAATCGGCGCGGTTCTGGATATTCACCGTATTCACTAGCGGCGTATTGATTGTGCTCGCATGGTATGTATTCGCGCACACCGCGCTGCAAATCACTGACGTGGTAGCCGTTGCCCTGTTGTTAAGCGGCGGCATTGGAAACATGATCGACCGCATCACGCGAGACGGCCATGTCATCGATTTCATGGTCATCGAAATCTGGGGGCCATTGCGCACCGGCGTGTTCAATGTCGCCGACGTCGCCGTGATGGCCGGCGTGTTTTTGTTGTTCGGCGCGCGGTTGATCTGGCGGCCAAAGGTGGACGAGGAGAAGGCGCATGACGCAACACAACCATGACCTCGTAGTCATCGGCGCTGGGCCCGGTGGATACGTTGCCGCGATTCGCGCCGCGCAACTAGGGTTGACCGTCGCCTGCGTCGAGGAAGAGAAGCTGCTGGGTGGCGTCTGTCTGCGCGTAGGATGTATTCCCAGCAAGGCGATGCTCGAATCGAGCGAACATTACGCGGTTGCCAAAAACGATCTCCGTGCGCACGGCATTAACGTCAGCGGCGTCGAACTCGATCTTGCGACGATGCTCAAACGCAAGGACGGCGTGGTTCGCACGCTCACCAAAGGCGTCGAAGGATTGTTCAAGAAGAACGCGATCACGCGCTACGAAGGGCGCGGGCGAATCGCGGCCGCCGGGAAGGTCACTGTCGCGGGCAAGGAGCCGGTGGAAATCACCGCGAAGCATATCCTCCTTGCGCCGGGGAGCATACCCGCGCCGCTGAAAGGCGTCGCGTTCGACGGCGACCTTATCGGTTCGAGCACGGAAGCGTTGTCGTATCCCACGGTGCCCACGCACCTCGTGGTCATTGGCGCCGGCTACATCGGACTCGAGCTCGGATCCGTATGGCAACGGCTCGGTTCAAAGGTTACCGTGCTCGAATATCTCGATCGCATACTTCCCGGAATGGACCTCGAACTCGCGCGCGAAGCAGAAAAAGTCTTCAAAAAACAGGGCATTGAATTCCGGCTGGGGGCGAAGGTGACCGGCGCGTCCGCCGGAAAAAATGGGTGCGTGGTGACGGTCGAAGGCGCTGAGTCTATTTCATGCGACCGCGTGCTGGTCGCCGTAGGCCGCATTCCAAATACCAAAGACCTCGGTCTCGAAACAGTCAAGATCGAACTCGACGCGCGAGGCGCGATTCCGATTGACGATCATTTCGCGACTGCCGCGCCGGGTGTCTACGCCATTGGCGATGCGGTGCGTGGCCCAATGCTCGCCCACAAGGCCGAGGAAGAAGGCATCGCCTGTGTCGAACACATTGTGACCGGCTACGGCCATGTGAATTACAACTGCATCCCCGGCGTGGTGTATACGCATCCGGAAATCGCGACAGTCGGCAAAACCGAGGAACAACTAAAAGAAGCCGGGACCGCGTTCCGCAAAGGCGTGTTTCCGTTTATTGCGAATGGCCGCGCGAAAGCGCTCGGTCAGACCGAGGGGCGCGTAAAAATTCTCGCCGACGCGGAAACAGACCGTGTGCTGGGCGTCCACATCATTGGTCCGCGCGCCGGCGATTTAATCGCCGAAGCGACAGCCGCGATGGAGTTTGGCGCATCAAGCGAAGACATTGCGCGCTGTTGCCACGCGCACCCTACGCTCGCTGAAGTGGTGAAAGAGGCCGCGATGGCGGTAGCCGGACGCGAGATACATATTTAGGGTAATGGGAGTGATGAGAAGAATGAGAGCTATGGGAGAAAAGGGCCCAAGTCTTTCTACAATCGAACTCCCATAGCTCTCATGCTTCCCATCACTCCCACTATTCCATCATTACCCCGTGTACCGAATCCGATAAATGCAATTCGCCGCATCATCACTGACAAGCATCGATCCATCCGGCATATTCAGCACGTCCGCGGGCCTTCCCCACGCCTTGTTGTTTTGCAACCAGCCGTGGGCGAAGGGTTCGTAAGACACCACGTTGCTGTCCGCATCCAGCTTCACGCAGACGACACGAAATCCGGTATGGCCCGCCTGCGGTGTCCGGTTCCAGGAGCCGTGTTCCGCGATGAAAATCTGATTGCGATACTCCTCCGGAAACGCCGTGCCGGTATAGAAGCGCATGCCTATGGCCGCGACGTGCGGATCGAGGTTCTGCGCGGGTGGCGTGAATTCCTCCGGTTTGTGGCCTTTGCCAAAAGTCGGGTCCGGGATCGCACTGCCATGAATATAGGGGAACCCGAAGTGCATGCCCGCTTTTGGCGCGCGGTTCAATTCATCAGGCGGGACACCGTCGCCCATAAGATCGCGGCCATTGTCGGTGAACCATAGTTCCTTCGTAACAGGGTGCCAGTCGAAGCCGACGCTGTTGCGGACCCCTCTCGCGAAAATCTCGCGGCCGCTGCCGTCCGCGTCGAGCCGGGTGATTGTGCCGAAAATCTCGTCTTCGGGTTCGCACACATTGCAGGGCACGCCCACGGGAACGTACAGCTTGCCGTCAGGCCCAAATGCGATGAACTTCCAGCCATGGTGAGTCTTGTCGGGATACGAATCATTCACAACCACGGGCGCAGGCTGCGACGCATAGGTCTCTTCGATATTCTCAAACTTGATGACCCGATGAATTTCGGCGACGTACAGCGCGCCATCGTGAAACGCCACGCCGCTGGGTTGCACCAGCTTTTTTGCAATAACTGTTACTTCGTCGGCCTTGCCATCCTTGTCCTTGTCCACCACGGCATGCACGCGGCCATCGCCGTTCTCGCGCGAGCCAACGAATACCGTGCCGTTGGGACTGAGCGCCATCTGCCGGGCGTTGAAGACCTTGGTGGCGTAGAGTTCAATCTTGAAACCTGGAGGAAGTTTTATGGATTCGAGCGGCAGGTCCGCCGCGGCAAACGCGGGGCCAACTGCGAGGATGAAAATAACGAACGTGCGAATGACTGACCGGTAGATAGAGATCATTCCGTGGCTCCTTGTTGAGTGGCGATACTATGACCCGGCAACATCCGACAATCAACGCCATCGCAGTGGTTGATTAGTCCCGTCCACGGTCGGTATAGTGGCAATCCCTCGCTCGCCGGGGAAACAGGGCGCCCCGGCACGCCCGCATTTTCGCGGCAAATGGGGAAGCGGATTTTGTACCGGACTGGAGACGTAGCATGAGCACCGCCAAATTGAATTATAACGGCAAGGACTACGAGTTCCCCGTCATTACTGGCACGGAAAACGAAGCTGCTATTGATTTTACGCAGCTTCGCGCGGACACTGGCGCAATCACGTTTGACCCCGGATACGGCAACACGGGTTCCTGCAAAAGCGCGATCACCTTCATCGACGGCGAAAAGGGAATTCTACGCTACCGCGGCTATCCCATCGAGGAATTGGCCGTTTCGTCGAAATTCTCCGAAGTGTGTTTCCTGCTTATCTACGGTCATTTGCCAAGTGAGAAGGAACTCAGCGAGTGGCGCCGCCAGCTCACGATAAACAGCAATATTCACGAAAGCATGATCAACTTCTTTGATCATTATCCGCCGACAGCCCACCCGATGGCCATTCTTTCCGCGATGGTCGCTTCGCTCTCGACGTTCTACCCGGATTCCGACGACGACGAGCAGCTTGATACCAACATCGTGCGGATACTGGCCAAGGCGAAGACGCTCGCGGCGTTTTCGTACAAGAAGACCCGTGGCGAACCCATCATTTATCCGATTGCGTCGCAATCCTACGCCGCCAATTTCCTCTTCATGATGTTTGGATCGCCCGCGGAACCTTATGTGGTGTCGCCGCTGCTCGAACGCGTGCTGAACATGCTGCTCATCCTGCACGCGGACCACGAACAGAATTGTTCAACTTCCACCGTGCGAATGGTGGGCAGTTCCGGCGCGAACCTCTATGCCTCAATTTCGGCGGGCATTAGCGGGCTGTGGGGTCCGCTTCACGGTGGAGCCAACCAGGAAGTGATCGAGATGCTCGAACGCATCGTCTCGGACGGCTGCAACTACAAAAAATACATCGACATGGCGAAGGACAAGAACTCGGGCTTCCGCCTGATGGGCTTCGGCCATCGCGTGTACAAGAATTTCGATCCGCGCGCTACGCTGCTCAAGAACGCCTGCGACGATGTCCTGAAAGAACTCGGCGTGATCGAGCCGCTACTCGAGATTGCCAAACACATCGAAGAGATCGCGCTCAAGGACGATTTTTTTATCGAGCGCAAACTGTACCCCAATGTGGATTTCTACAGCGGCATCATCTACCGCGCGATCGGCATTCCGACCAATATGTTCACGGTCATGTTTGCGATAGGCCGCATGCCAGGCTGGATCGCCCAATGGAAGGAAATGCGCGCGGAATCCGGCAACCGCATCCATCGTCCCCGCCAAATCTACACCGGCGAAGCCAAACGCGAATACGTCCCGGTCGAGAAGCGCTAAGGGAGAGCGGGTTTCCCAACCCGCCATTGATTCGTCCTATTCCTGAATGGCGGGTTCGAAAACCCGCCCTCCTTCGTTACCGGATCGTCTTATCCGTCGCAGGATCGAAGTAGTGGGCCTTTTCCATCGCGACATCTATGACGTGCGGCGCGTCAACCGGCGGTTCAGTATCAGAATTAATGCGCGCGGTCAGCGTCAGCTTCGCCAACGCGAGATACAGGTAAATTTCCGAACCCATCGGCTCGACAACTTCCACCTTTGCATTGATGCTCTTGCCGTCGATCACGGTCTGCGTCGCGTTCTCGGAGAAATTTTCGGGCCGGATTCCAAGGATAATCTTCTTCCCGCTATACGGTTCCAACGCGGCCCGGTGCGCGGAATCAGTCGTCAAATCCATCGCGCCGTCGGCGCCACGGAAACGCAGTGCGCCGTTTTGCGCATACAACTCGCCTTCAATCATGTTCATCGGCGGACTGCCGATGAACCCGGCGACAAACTTGTTCACGGGACGGTTGTACAATTCGAGAGGTGTCGCGATCTGCTGGATCACCCCGCCCAGCATGACAACAATGCGGTCGCCCATTGTCATCGCTTCGACCTGATCGTGCGTGACATAGATCATGGTCGATTGCAGGCGGTTGTGCAGCTTGTTGATCTCCGCGCGCATCTGGACGCGCAACTTCGCGTCGAGATTCGACAACGGTTCGTCAAACAGGAAAACCTTGGGATTGCGCACAATGGCCCGGCCCACCGCCACGCGCTGGCGTTCGCCGCCGGACAATGCCTTGGGCTTGCGATCAAGCAGGTGTTCGATGCTGAGGATTTTCGCGGCTTCGCGCACCCGCTGATCAATTTCCGTCTTCGGATACCGGCGCAGCATCAGACCAAACACCATGTTTTTGTAGACCGTCATATGGGGATACAGCGCGTAGTTCTGAAAGACCATCGCGATATCGCGGTCCTTCGGCGCAACATCGTTGACCACCCGATCCCCAATGCGGATTTCGCCGGAAGAAATATCCTCCAGACCCGCGATCATGCGCAACGTCGTCGACTTGCCGCAACCCGATGGGCCAACCAGCACGACGAATTCCTTGTCCTCGACGACCAAAGACGCGTCTTTAACCGCATTGACGCCCCCCTGATACGTCTTGAAAATATTTTTGAGTTCTACGCGCGCCATGGACCGCCTTTCCCCGCAACATCGCCGGAACCCCGGCACAGATTGGATGAATGAGGATACTACGGTACATGGGGCAGGGTTTCAACCCGCGAAAAGCCCCAGCCTCTTCGAAAGCGTAATAGGTTGACTCGAACGAGAACCGGCCCTACCCTAACGTCGGGGGAGGGACTTCCGTGCGCGATATATCGGGCAAGGTCGCATTGGTGACGGGCGCGGGCAGCGGCATTGGCCGCGAAACCGCGCTTGCGTTGGCGCGGGAAGGCGCTCAGCTCGTTCTCTGCGACATCAACGCGGATTCGCTCGAAGCGGTGCGCGGAGAAATCGACAGAACGTCGAAATGTCTTCTTGCCGAATGCGTCGATGTATCGAGCATCGATGCGATGCGCGTGTTTGCGGACAAGGTCCACGCGATTGTCCCGGCCGTAGATATTCTGGTGAACAATGCCGGCGTTGCAGTAGTGGGCACGGTCCTTACCACCAGTTACGAAGACTGGCAGTGGATCGTCGGCATAAACCTCTGGGGCGTGATTCACGGCTGCCATCTGTTTACGCCAAAGATGGCCGAACGCGGACAAGGCGGCCACGTGGTAAACGTGTCCAGCATGCTCGGTTTCAATCCATCTCCGGACATCGCCAGTTATTCCACGACGAAGTTTGGCGTGTTTGGCCTATCGCTGTGCATGTCGGAGGACCTGAAAGAGCACAATATCGGCGTATCCGTGATATGCCCAGGCGTGATTAACACGAACATCACCCGCACAGTGCGCATAACGGGACACGATGACGCAGACGCGTTGCGCGACAAATATGTCGCGTTCTACGGCAAGCGCAATTACGGTCCGGAAAAGGTGGCGCGCGCGATTGTGCGCGCGATAAAGCGCCGGCAAGTCATCGTTCCGGTTTCGCCGGAGTCATGGGCGGGATACGTGCTCAACCGGATTTGGCCTGGCGGGAACCGCGCGTTGTGGCACTGGGTGTCGAAACGCGTAAATAAGTAAAGGAATGCGCGCGTTCCCGCTAGTGTCATGAATCCCAAATCCTTGGCAAAGCCACTCGCATAATCCGATCTTCAAAGTTAATCCGATCTTCAAAGTCCCCCTTTGAAGGGGGATTTAGGGGGATGTGAGGTCTGATTTCCAAACTTCATATCGAACGAATCTCAAACTCAGGACACTAGTCTCGCGAGTAGGTCGTACGAAACGACCGAAAGCTCAATGCCACGAACAGGATAACTGTAAAAAGCGACAGTGCTAATGACGCGATCCAGAAGATCCCTTCGTATTCAATCTGGGTCGGCTGAGGATAAACGACCCATGCCGTCGCAAAATAAGGTGAGAAGAGTCCTGCCCATCGCTCACTCGAGAAAGAATGTCTGAAAAAGCTTTCGCTGATTGCAAAGAGGATCATCGAGAACCCAATCAAATGCATTGCAGTTACCATAAAAGAAAGCACCAGGGCTGTCGCCATGCGCCGGCCCACTACGGAGCAGAACGCCGTCACGCTCCACGACGTGAGCATGCAGGTTCCCAGCATGATCGAACCGTACGCGAGAATGCGCAGCCCATCACCTGTCCAAAGTGGATTCACAAAAATGAGCGGCGCCATTCCAATCATGGCCATCGCGACCATGACATACGCCACGCGAAACGACGCCATCAATTTGCCGGCAGCGACCGTTTCAGCGGTCAACAGCGATACCCGGAGCGCGTCGAGGTTGGCGCGTTCCGCTTCTTTCGCGAAGAGGTTGCCGGTAATCGCAATAAATAACATGGGCAGCAGCACCGCCTGCAGATACAGCCATCCGAAAAAAACTTCGAGGGTCGCATGTTCATTGTTGGCCCATGACACCGCGATAAACGTGAGACACGCCGAAAACGAAAGGCCAAAAGGAACGCCCAGGATCAAGAAACCCGGCCATCCTCGCAAAGGAAACTCGAACCGCGCTGAAACTGCGGGTTAATGAATTCGGAGAAATGACGAATCCGGCGCGGCTTTTTTTGCGCGCGCGGTCCATCCGGCACGGACACTTCCGCGGCCTCCCCCCAATTCCTTCGGACCATAAAATGCGCAATGATGATCAACATAATTGAGATCGCGATGCACAGCGCGCTGCAAATCTCCACGGGATGGCGTCCAGTGGGCCCGCCTTCGACCAACTCCACATACGCGAACATGGGCATCACATACATCCCGAAATCCGACAGGAATGGTTCGATGCGCCTGAAACCGAGCACTTCCGCGACTACTAAAAGCAATAGCATTGGGAAGCCCACGATCGTCAACATTGCGACATAGCTCAGGCCGACCGCGGCCATTGGTTTGCGCACGACGCAAGAGCAGAACACACCCGCCGTCGCGCAGAGCATCGCGGTGGATGACACGATCAGCAGCGATTTCCAAAGACTGTCGATGTTCAGTCCGACAAGAAAAAACGCAGATGCCACCAGCGGCGCCAATGATACGAGCAACAGCAGATAGTGCCCCGCTGCATTCGTAAGTTTCGCGACAATAATGTGCCAGGGCTTTGCGCTGGTCATCGCGAGGAGTTCGAAGGTGCCCTCTTCGCGTTCCGATACAATACTGCTGCCAGCCAGCGCAGGGACTGCAAGCGCAGCACCCCCCGCCAGAACGAGCGTCAATGCCACAAAAATGCTCGAAGACGCCCCTGCCATTTCCATTGGAAGCGAGTTTGCCCGTGGCCACAACATCATCACCGACAACGTCGACAAAACAACGGCGATCAATACAAGATAGAAATACCGCGAAGTACGCAGGCTGCTCACCAGCTCGCGCCGAATCAGGCCCAATATCGGTAAAAGCGCTTCGGGCATACACAAAGTGTACTTGAAAGGGAGGGCGCGCGTCTCCGCGCGATTGTTTCATCTTCCAAATTCGTAGTCGACTTGGTGCATGCGTCGGCTTGGCGTGTGATCACAAAGGGTACCCGGCGCGCGGGGACGCGCGCCCTCCCTTGGCGACGCCGCTATTGGCGTTGGAAAATTAGGAGCAAGGGGCGAACATCCGCCAGATTGGATTTTCGCGATGCGCCGTTGTTGTCCAAAATGATGTAGACACTGGCGTCGTCGAATGCTAACCCTTCCGCCATGCCAAAGCGCTGATCCGCATATCGCAGGTCTTCCCGATCGACTGTCCTACGGAACGACCGCCACGGCGCAACCGTCACGGATTTTTCGGTGCGCTCGATGATCGAAATGATCTCGGCATTCCGTTCGAGCACATAGATTGCCCCGCCGGTCACCCACAGGTCGGTGAAATCGGGAAATCGCAGCCCCCGAGGTTGTACGGTCGGCTCCATCATTACAAACGACTCGGTGCTGGGCGGAACGGACGCGATATTGACGAACATCAGTCCGCGCGGCTGGCGTTCCGCGCAGAGCAGAAAATGCGTCGCATCGATTTGCGCGATACCCTCGAAGTACCCCCCGCGAAACTGAAACAAACCGGCCGACTTGCCGGCCGCCTCAAGACTCGGCGTCACCCATGCCGCGGGCTTTCCTCCGTCCGGCACGTGAAGAATCCGGAACTGCGATTCGCTCGCGAGATAGAACCCGCCATTGCCGTCGCCGGTGATACCCTCATAGTCCCCGCGCACGCCATCGGGTACGACAATCGGAATCGCCGGTTCCATCACCGCCCGGTCCGCCTCCAACCGAAGCCGGTAAATATCGTCGGTATGGTTATCGGAAACGGTGTAAAGCGCGCCATCGCGGATGGTCAGACCCGAAGGCTCCGCGCGAATAAGGCCGTCAACAGGCAGTGCGCGCTCCAACTCAAGCTCGGCGGGCCGCGGCGCAAACGCTCCAAGCGTTACCAACACTGCGAAAAAAAGCGGATTCATTTGCAAAAAACTTCTCCCGGGAGGGCGGGTTTTCCAACCCGCCATTGATTTGTCTGATCCAGAAAATGGCGGGTTGGAAAACCCGCCCTCCAAATAGCTCAAGTATGTATCCTGCAAAAGTCGGGTTGGTAGATTAACTCCAGAATGGCGGGTTGGAAAACCCGCGCTCCCGGGAGGTGCTTTGAAAACGCGCTGTTCCGCAGTTGTACACCCCGCCCAACATATGGCATAATAACACTTTACAACGAGGCCTCGCGACGCGGGGTCTTTCCCGATTCGAGGTCGAGCACATGCAACGCACTCAAGACATCAATGTCCGCTCCCTGACCCCGCTGATCTCACCGCGGGACATAAAGGAATTTTTGCCACTGAGTGAAACCGCGTGCGCGACCGTCGTTCAAGGCCGTGAAGCCATCCGCAAGATTCAGCGTCGCGAGGACGCGAGGTTGTTGGCGGTGGTTGGCCCCTGTTCGATTCACGACGAAAAAGCCGCGCTGGAATACGCCGAACGTCTGACCACGGTGGCAGCCCGGGTGCGGGACCGGTTACTGGTGGTGATGCGGGTGTACTTTGAAAAGCCGCGAACCATTGTCGGCTGGAAGGGCCTGATCAACGATCCACACCTCGATGGTTCATTTGACGTTTCGGCAGGCATTCACAAGGCGCGCGAAATCCTGTTGCGCATCAATGAGATGGGCATGCCCTGCGCCACCGAAATGCTCGACCCCATCACCCCTCAATACACCGCAGATCTGGTGACCTGGGCCTCGCTTGGCGCGCGGACAACCGAATCGCAGACGCACCGGCAGATGGCCAGCGGGTTGTCGATGCCCGTTGGATTCAAGAACGGCACGGACGGCAACCTGCACGTCGCCATTGACGCGATGGAGGCCGCGCGGCACCCGCACGCTTTTCTTGGCATCGATGCCGACGGGCAAACATGTATCGTAAACACGACGGGCAACCTGGATGGACAACTCATCCTGCGTGGCGGACGGTCCGGCCCGAATTACGGTCCCGACAGTATTGCGGAGGCGCGCGCGCTCCTCGCCAAACGCAACCTGGACCCGCATATTCTCGTCGATTGCAGCCACGCCAATTCCAACAAGGATTACCGCAACCAGCCCGCCGTCTGGCGCAGCGTTTTGAACCAGCGCATCGACGGCGCATCCGATATTCTCGGCATGATGGTCGAAAGCAATCTGGTTGAAGGTGGCCAACCCCTCGGCGGCGATTTGACCGCTTTGAAGTACGGTGTCTCGATTACGGATTCCTGCATTGGCTGGGAAGCGACGGAAACATTACTCGACGAGGGCCATGCGCTGCTTGCGAAAGTGGGCGCTGCCCCGGCAATGAGCACATAGGACCGCACTGATGGTTTCGGCCCCGGGCGCTACCTGGTTTATACTCATCTTTGTGGGATTGTTCATGGTTTGCGTCACCGCGCTGGCGGCAGTGCCTGCCTACCTCCTGTGGCGCATGACCAAAGACAAACGCTATCCGATCATGTGGGTGACTTGCAGCATGCTGATCGTAATGCTGTCGGCAGGGCAGGTCTACATGCAGCGCCCCGAAGTTCCCGCCCCAACACCCATCAATGAAACGCTCACGGACGTCGCCGACGCCAGCGGCGCGTTACAGGTGACTGCTATCCGCCTTCCCGAACCGCATCAACCGTTCACGCGAATCGAGATCGATGTTGAGAATTCAGGTTCCGGCGAAATGTTCCTTGGGCTTCAATACAAAGTCGATTCAGGTTCCGTGGGAAACTCACTACCGGAATCAAAAAGCGGCACCCATATCTGGACCGTCGCCCCATCGTATAAAGGGACGCTTTCGGAGAATATCGAATTGCCCACCTTTGGCTATGGCGGGAAGATAACGATCGTGTTCGCGCGCTGCACAAGCGCAGCATCGGCCGACCCGTCATGGTTGCCGAAAGATTCCAGCGCTATCTATCAGAACCAATTCATGCTGGTTCCCCCGCCTGAAGGACCCCCACCGTCCGGCTAGCCGACGACACACCGATTTTATCGTGCTCGTAATCAATCTTTGCATTTCATTGCGCGAGCGCGAATTAACTCCGTCGCCGTACTGTTTTCATCTTCACATACAGCAACCCACGAGGCGCCCATGGCAAACCCAGAATGGATCGAAAAACAATGGCCCGAACCCGTGCTTCCGGCATGCCCCGTACAAAAGCTGCTCGAAGGCCAACGCGCAATCGTAACCGGCGCATCCTCCGGCATCGGCAAGGCGGTTGCCATAGCGTTGGGCCACGCCGGCGCGGATATCGTCGTGAACTATCTGAACGGCGAAGACAAAGCCCGCGCGGTGGTGGACGAGATTTCCCGGTGCGGCAGCAAGGCCATCATCCATCAAGCCGACGTGACGCAGGAAGACCAGGTGCGCGGCATGTTCGCGCGGGCGATAAACGAGTGGGGCGCAATCGATATTCTTGTGAACAACGCAGGCATTCAACAGGACGCGCCTTTCGATCAAATGACGCTTGATCAATGGAACGCGGTGATCGCGGTAAACCTCACGGGCCAGTTCCTGTGCGCGCGCGAAGCCGTGCGCGCCTTCAAACGGCAAGGCGTTCGCAAACAGGTTTCCTGCGCCGCCGGCAAGATTATCTGTATCAGCTCGGTCCACGAAGTCATCCCCTGGGCCGGACACGTGAACTACGCCGCATCCAAAGGCGGCGTACTCTTGCTGATGAAAAGCGTCGCGCAGGAAGTCGCCCCGTATCGAATCCGGGTAAACAGCATCGCGCCGGGCGCAGTTCGCACCCCCATCAACATGGAAGCATGGAGTACGCCGGAGGCCTATAACGAGCTGTTAAAACTCATCCCCTATAACAGGATTGGCGAGCCGGAAGACGTTGGGCGCGCGGCGGTATGGCTGGCATCGGACCACTCCGACTATGTCCATGGCGTCACGCTCTTTGTGGACGGCGGAATGACGCTCTATCCCGGTTTTCAGACTGGCGGATGAACCAGTCCTGCCATCCAACTTCCCTCGAAACTCAGATGGCGGAAGCGCGAGTCAAATAAAAGCAATGGGCTTATGACACGTGTCATGGTATAATCCTTTTGTGCGCGACGGGACAACGCGCGGATTTAGAAGCATTTTGAAAGTTTCTTGATGTAGGACTATAATACGGGCATGGTACACGTTGAAGAAGCGGTGGAGGCGGACCTAAACGCGCTCTGCGCAATTGATCGGTTGGTAATTGGAAGTAGCGAGCGCCGGAGTTTCCTCTCGAGCGCAATCGCCGCACGGCGATGTTACAAAGCTGTCTTCGGCGGCGAAGCCGTGGGATTCATGGTCATTGAGAAGGGACTCTACGGACACGCGTTTATTTCCTTCATGATCGTGCATCCTGGCCATCGGCGCGAAGGCGTGGCGTCCGCGCTAATCGATTACGCGGAATTTATTGCGCCCACCGACAAACTTTTCACCTCGACGAGCACGGGCAATACCGATATGCAGCGGCTGTGCGAATCGCTGGGATTCATTCGAAGCAGCAGCATCGGCAATCTCGAGAGTGACGAATCCGAGATCGTCTACTACAAACCCCTCCTGAAAAAAGCCGCCGTAGGCTCGCGTTCATAGTCTATTTTGGACTGCGGTAGCGGCCAGCTACCACTTTTGGGGACGCGGTTAGCCTTGCCCTACGCGAGCGTAATCGAAGCGTCCAAATAGAAATCGGCAGCTACGTCGGCCGCACTCCAAAATGGGATCACTCGTGCTGCCGTAAAAAGGTTTCCAGCGGTGATTCATGGCCTTGGGGAAGCGCATCCCACGCGCGGTGATTCCGGCGTAACGCGATAACCGCGATAATCGCGAACGGCAAACACAACAACGCTGGCATCCAACGCGACTCCGGCCCAATCAATTCAATTGCGCGCGAAACACTCACCGCCGCCATTGTCCCACCCACCAACAGAACACCCCAGAAAACCGGCGCCGCTTTTCGCGCGCGCAATGTGTAGATAAACAACACTGTTGCGGCGCCCCGGCACAGCGCGCCGGTCGCAAGGATGACCAGTTCGGCCAACGGCAGCAGCGGCGTCACGGCCATTGCATAGGCCTGCTTGAACTGCGCCAGATCGCTTTTAGGCCCATCCCCGAACATTGCGGCGAGTCCCTGATGGGCAATGTATCCGTTGATCAACAGCTCGCACGAGGCCGTACCGATGGCCGCGCCGATCGCCCCTGACCAATTGGCCTGCGCGCGTTTGACGGCATACGCGAGTCCGCACACGGCCAGAAAGGCTGCAACGCCACCGCAAGCGCCGAGCAACAGGCTTTGTATTAAAATCGACGCCAAATGGGACACCGCGAATTCGAGTCGGGCGAACAGCGCGAGTTGAAGAACTACCCCGCCCACCAGCGCCAGAAACGAACTGAGCAAAAACATCGCCGCGCCCGCGCCTAGCGTTGTCATGGGCGCGCCCGCGCGTTTCGCCGCGATGATGAGCACCGCGGCCATTAAAAAGAGCGAATACGAGAGAAAATACATCGCGCGAAGGCTATTGCGCGCCGGCAATTCGCGCACGCGCACGCGCCAACCACCCAGCGCGGCGTCCGCGCTGATCTCAAGTGTGTAATTCCCCGAAGCCGCAATCGGTAGCGGTGTCCGCTCCTGACTGCGGGTCGTTCCCCAAAGATGTTTGTAAATTTCCGCGCCCGAGGGATCGAGCACGCGCAGAGAACCCGAACCCGACGTAAAAATTGCCGTGCTGTTGATTCCGAGTTTCGCGTCTGGCGCGGCAACCTCGAAGGGATACTGCCGCGTGGCCGTGGTTGGAGACGCATAGGAATCGAAAAGGTCGACGGCGATGTCTGCGCACGCGGATGGCGCGCAAAGGGCAAATAGGAGTAGAAGAAGAATTATCTGCACGTGGTGATATGAACTCACGTCATGCGTTCGAATGTTTCCGATTGCGATTGCGATGACGATTACGGGTCGAGCAAGCTATCTAACATCGAGTCGAATATTAACAGAAAACCCTCCGGATTGCGTGAACTGGGTGCGCGCCGTATACTGCTGCGCATCAACTGGCCATTACGCGGCGCGAGCGCGCCGATTCGCAGAAGGAGTCTGTTCGCATGAGTAAACCAAAACTCGAAGGTGTGTTCCCGGCGTTGTTGACGCCATTTACCAAGGGCGGCGTGAAAGTTGATTATGAGCGCGCCTGCGGGTTGGCCGAACGGCTCGCAAAGCAAGGTGTGCATGGCCTGTTCGTCTGCGGCACCACGGGGGAAGGCCCCCTCATGACCCTTGAAGAGCGCAAGCAAACGCTCCAGGAAGTCGTGGGCGCGGTCGGAAAAAAAGTGAAGGTCATTGCGCACACCGGGTGCTTCGATACCGCTTCCACCATCGAGCTCACGCAGCACGCCGAAAGAGTTGGCGCAGCCGCCGCCGGCGTGGTGACTCCAGGTTTTTATACCTTCGACGATGAATGCATCTACCGCCACTTCAAAACGGTGGCCGAGTCGGTGAAGGATTTTCCAGTCCTTTTGTACAACATTCCCGGCTGCGTCAAAAACACGATCAAACCCGCGCTGGTACACCGCCTTGCGAAAGACGTGAAGAACATCGTTGGCATGAAAGACAGCGGCGGAAACATTTCCGCGTTCAATGAAGTGCTCATGGGCGTGCCCAAGGGTTTCATCGCGATCAACGGCGTTGACGAATATTCTATGCAGGCGCTCGTCGCGGGCGGTTCGGGATGCGTCTCTAGTACGGCTAACGTCGTGCCCGAGCTGTTTCTTTCGATCTTCAACAACGTGCGCAAGGGCGACTTGAAAAAGGCTTGGGACAGCCAAGTCAAACTTTGCGGCGCATGCGCCGCATTTCATTACGGCGCGCTCGTCGCGCGTTATAAAGAAGGCGTGCGCTTGCGCGGATTCGATTCCGGGTATGTGCGCCCCCCCCAACGCGAACTGGACAAAGACGAGCGCAAAGATCTCGCGAAGACCATGAAATCCGCTGGGCTACTTTAGCGGGAATCGACTTGATTTCAAATTTGAAAGTTCAAATTTGAAATAATTTGATGTGGATTTCATCCAAATTCCAGATTGAATTTCACATCAGCTCGCGGCGCGCATTGATGCAAGAGGAACCTATACATTGGCCGTACGCCTCAATACTCACGACGAATGGCTCGAGACTGACGGCCTCGGCGGGTTCGCGTCCGGCACCGTGAGCGGAATCAGGACCCGGCGTTACCACGCGCTGCTGCTGACCGCCGCCACACCCCCGACTGGCCGGCTCGTGCTGGTGAACGGAGTGGACGCCTGGGTGACGACGTCGCGTGGGAACTACGCGATCAGCGCACAGGTGTACGAGCCGGGCGTCGTGTCGCCAAATGGTTGGGAGCGGATCGAGGCGTTTACCATCGATCCGTGGCCGACGTGGAAATACAAGCTGCCCGACGGAACAGAAGTCGTTCAGGAAGTATTCGTGCCGCACGGCAGCGCCGCGGTCGTGTTGTCCTGGAGAATCCTGGGGGACCCGGCAGGCTGCACGTTGTCGGTCCGGCCATTCCTGTCGGTGCGCGATTATCACGCGACGCATCACGAGTCCTCGGGGTATCGTTTTGATCCCGTGTTGGCGGGCGGCAAGGTGACTTGGCGGCCCTACCCGAATTTGCCTGCCGTACATTCCCTCAGCGACGGCGAATACATCCACGAGCCGCAGTGGTATCGCAATTTCATCTATGAGGAAGAGCGCGCGCGCGGTCTCGACTATACGGAAGACTTGGCGTCACCCGGCACGTTTCGTTGGAGCCTCGCCGCCACGGGAAGTGCATCCCTTGTCTTCGCATCGGATGGCCATGAACAAATCCTCGGCGCGCCCAACGCTCCGATAGAATCCATCGCCGAAGGCTTGCGGCACACGGAAACACAGCGGCGCGGACATTTTTCGCACCGTCTGCACCGGGCCGCGGATGCCTTTATCGTCAAGCGCGGCGCGGGCAATACCATCGTCGCCGGTTACCCCTGGTTCACCGATTGGGGCCGGGACGCGTTCATCGCGATACGCGGGTTGTGCCTGTCGACGGGCCGGTTCGAGGAAGCTCGAAACATTCTCCTCGAATGGGCTGGCGCCGTGTCAGAGGGCATGCTTCCAAACTATTTCAGCGACAACGGCGCGCCGCCGCAATACAACACGGTCGATGCGCCCCTATGGTTCATCATCGCGGTACACGATTTTTTGAGTCGCTCCGCTTCGGACCAGGATGCGGCCAAGCTACATTCGGCAACCGAAGCGATATTGACCGGGTACTCCCGAGGCACGCGCCACGGCATCCACATGGCCGACGATGGCCTGCTCGCCGCGGGTGAACCTGGCGTGCAGCTTACGTGGATGGATGCGAAAGTGGGGGACTGGATCGTCACGCCGCGCATCGGCAAGCCGGTCGAAGTCCAGGCGTTGTGGATCAATGCGCTGCGCATTGGCAGCACGTTTTCTGAAACGTGGAAGGCATATTTCGATCACGCAAGCGCCGCATTCGAGACCTGCTTTTGGAATGAGTCCCTGGGACATTTAAACGACGTGGTCGATTGTGAACATGCGCCCGGGAATATCGATGGATCGTTTCGCCCGAACCAGATTCTCGCGGTAGGCGGCTTGCCTTTTCCATTACTGGAAGGCGAACGCGCCCGCCGCGTAGTCGATGCCGTTGAATCGGCCCTGTTGACACCGGTAGGTTTGCGGTCACTGGCGCCGGGCGCGCCGGGCTATCACGGCAAGTACGAAGGTGGTGTCGCGGATCGCGATGGGGCCTATCACCAGGGCACGGTGTGGCCGTGGCTCCTTGGGCCGTTTGTCGATGCTTGGGTGCGTGTGCGCGGCAACACCGCGGAAGCGAAACAGGAAGCGAGGACACGGTTTCTGTCGCCCTTACTGGAAAACCTCGATCACGCCGGACTGGGTTCCTTGAGCGAGATCGCCGATGGCGATGCACCGCACACGCCGCGCGGCTGTCCATTCCAGGCGTGGTCCGTCGGGGAAGCGTTGCGAATTCATCACGATATCCTCGGGGGGTAGTTCGTCCATGGCACGCATGGGCACGTTGCTCTCGCAAACTGCTATTTACATGGTCGGCCTGGCGCTGAGCCGGGGCATCGCCATCGCCCTCGTCCCGCTGTACACGCGCACACTTTCGCCCGCTGATTTTTTTACCTGGGACCTAGCCACCACAACGATTCTGTTTGTTCTCGCAATTGCGGAACTCGGCATGTCATCGGCGCTGGCACGCTTCTACGTTAAAGCGGATTCCAACGCGGAACGCCGCGCAGTTGCCCGGACTGCCAGCGCAGTCGCATTTCTCATGCTCGTCCTTACAGTTGGAACCTTATTGGCATTCCGCGGGCCCGCGGCGGTCCTTGCATTTGGGGACGCCGCGGATTTGGACCTGATCGATCTCGTTGCGCTAATCGTCGCCCTGACCGTATTCAGCAATTTACCCCTCGCACTGCTCCGCGCGCAAGAGCGCCCGATCGCTTTTGCAACGGTGTGTTTCTTGCGCGCGCTCGTAGGTTCCGCCTTTATCATTTTATTTGTCGTCGTATGGGGCTGGGGAATCAAGGGAATCCTGCTTGGCGACGCGGCGGGTCTTGCGGCGGTGAGCCTGGCCGGCCTCGTGTTGAATCGCGCGGACCTTGTCCCGGCGATCAATCGGCAGGCTTTGCGCGACCTGCTGTTATTTGGCGTGCCGCTCATCCCGATTGGAATCGCCACCACAATCGTGCTCGTCTCCGATCGATACTTCCTGCGAGAGCACGTTGGCACGTCCGAAGCGGCTGTCTATAGCCTCGCGTTCAAAGTCGCCACGCTCGTGAACCTCGTCGCTATGGCTTTGCAGACTGCGTGGGCGCCCACGGCTTTCCGCATCGCCAAGCAGGAAGACGCCGGCCGGGCGCTGGCGGACTCCTTCCGTATGATCGCGCTGGCGCTCGGTCTGCTCGCCCTCGCGATATCATGCGTAGCGCCCGAACTCACGCGCGTTTTTGCCTCGTCTCCCGAATATGCCGGCGCGCACCGCATCGTTCCGTGGCTGGCATTTTCATACTCACTTCAGGCTGCCGTGCTCATCGTGAATACCAATCTCGTGATTGGTAACCGGACGGTGTATTCAACGCTGATCTTTTGCGCCGGCGCGGTTTTGAAACTTTTCCTGAACCAGGCGCTCATTCCTCGATATGGGATCGATGGAGCAGCCATTGCCACGTTCGCGGTATTCGGAGTCGAACTGGTATTGGTGTTTGTCATTGGCGCAGCCGTATTTCCCGTGCCATACGATTTTCGCCGGCTCGGCGCACTCGTAATACTCTTGGCCGTTTGCGCGATGTGCGCGTCTTGGGCAATGACGTTTTCGTATTCCGTTTCATTGATATTGCGTGCCCTTTGTGTGGTAGGGTTCGTACTGATCGTGTCTTTCTCTGGAATTGTCCAACGCTCGGAACTGAAACGGCTGCGAAACACCGCTAGTGGTGTTTAACTGGCGCGTTTGCGTTGGCGTGCGCAGATGAGTCGAGGGAGTGTCCTTGCCTTGCCGGTGAAACGAACGCTTCAACGCTGGTCACAGCCAATGCTGAAACCGGTTGCGCGCCGCCTGCTCAATCTCGTCCACGTGCCGCGCCGCCTCGAAGCGTTGGACGCTGGCCAGCGATCCATCGGCGCGCAGTACGCAAAAGCGTTGTATCCCGGACTGCTCCCGGAATCAACGGGCAAATCTGCGCTGAATTCACACGAGTTTCGCGTCTACTCGCAACACGGCGAAGACGGAATCCTGCTGTATCTCTTCTCGATCATCGGCGTCAAAAGCCGCCGGTTTGTAGAGTTTGGCGTAGAAGACGGAACGGAATGCAACACCGCAAACTTGTCCATCAATTTCGGGTTCCGCGGAATGCTGATGGACGGCGACGCCGTGAATATCGCGAACGGCAGGCGCTTCTATGATTCCATGCTCGGCGAACACGCCGATGCCGTGAACCTGCTGCAATCGTGGATTGCGGCGGACAACATCAATTCCATACTGACTGACAACGAATTCACGGGCGAAATCGATCTGCTGTCGATTGATATCGATGGAAATGATTACTGGGTGTGGAAAGCCATCGACGCCGTGCGGCCCCGCATTGTTATTGCGGAATACAACGCGGGCTTTGGCCCCGCGCGCTCGGTGACGATTCCGTATCAACCCGCGTTTGATCGCTGGAAAGTCCATTCCACCGGAATGTATTTCGGAGCGTCGCTGGCTGCTCTCACGAAACTTGGTTCGAGCAAGGGATACTCGCTTGCGGGTTGCGACTCCTCCGGCGCGAACGCGTTTTTCGTGCGCGACGATCTTGCTGCCGGCGTCTTTGCGCCGATAACCGCCATGCAAGCATTCTATCCGCAGGCTTCGCGAATCCTTGCAGGCCATACGCAAGTCGCTCAGGAAAAGATTCTATTCGCGTTTCCCGTCGAGGAAGTGTAATTGTGCGCGCCGCACTGAATGAAACGCCTCCGGGCGACGCTCCGCAACGGACTATATTTCCTGACTCAGCCCTTTCCAAGCGCGTGGCCGTTGCCGCCATGCGGCTGTACGGCAAGGTGCTGCCCGGTGTGCAAGACCAGATTCGCCCCACGGACTCATCAGCACTCCGCATCCTCATCCAAACGATGGGCGGCATCGGCAATTCTTTGATGGCGACCCCGCTGATTGCCGCGACGCGCCAATTGTATCCCAACGCACGGATCGACGTGCTGACATCACCGGCGACCGCTCCGCTTCTCGCAACGAATCCACACGCGACGAACGTCCTTACCGATCCACCAGCGGACGGACAAGGCATGTGGCCGGTGGTCCGCGGTATTCGCGCGGCCCGTTATGACGCGGCGATAGCCGCGCTGAATTCCCACCTCTCAAAAAACGCGGCGCGCATTGTGCTTGGCAAAATTCCGCGCCGGATCATGCACGAATACCCGTTCCGGGCTTACGACAATTTTTTGGGCGCGTTCACCCACGTAGTCCCTCGCGCTCGCGGAAAGCACGATGTGGCCCGTAATATGGATTTGCTCCACGCGCTTTCCGGGGAGCACGTTGACCCCGGTCCGTTGGTATTGCCCTTGAACGAGGCCGCGAAAGCCACGGCGCGAGCCGTCCTCGCTGGTGCGGGCTGGAACCCCGAACGCGTATCGGTCGCAATCTGTCCGGGGTCGTCGGGTTGGATGGCGTTCAAGCGCTGGCCAATCCACCACGCAATGGCGCTTGCCGATTGCGTGTTACAGCGTCGCGATGCTCCAACCGTCCTGACATTGTTGGGGCCTGACGAACAAGAAGATGTCCGCGCATGGCGCGAGCGTTTCGGCTCACGGGTCATTCTCATCGAAGGTCTGGACGTCACCGCGTATGCAGCCGCGCTTGCGCAGATGAGCGCCGTCATTGCAAACGATAGCTTGCCGATGCACCTTTGCGCCGCGTTGCAGGTGCCGGTGGTGGCGCTATTTGGTCCGACGGATCCCGCGCAGACCGGGCCGTGGAAAGGCCGCGCAATCGTGATCTCCGCCGATACGGACTTCACGCCATTTTACACACTGCCTTATCCGGTCGATCCCGGCCAGTTCCCCGACAGCATGGAAACCATCACTCCAGAATCCGTTGAGCATGCGGTTGATCAACTGCTCGCGCGACGCTAGCCGATTTGTGGGCCGGAAGCGGTCATTCAATACTATATTGTGCAATGGGAACGTTCCCGGTAAGCTGGAGTGCGTGGGAAGGGGCCGCGCTCAGGGCGTGGCCATTATCGGGGAGAATCCAGATATGCTTCGTCAACGGGTTTGGTTTGCTGCATTGCTGTTGATCGTCGGGGTCGCGTGCGTTCCGGCGCATGCGAACGTGCAAGTGTCCATCACGATCACGGGAACGGTCGAAGAGTTGATTCCCATCCTTCAAAAGTTGCAGGAACTCGGGCTCGGCGGCGCGCCGGCGGCCGATGATCCGCTGAAGCTGAATGTTCACAGCGTCATGTCCGAGGACGAACCCATGCCGGCGGTCGTAGTACCTTCATTTACCGCCGCCGCGGTCGAGCCAGCCATGGCGAAGGCGGGGGATAGCGTGCTCATCACCGCCACCGTCGCCGACCTTGGCCGCCACGTGGATACCGTCGCTGCCAGCATCGGTGGTGGCGCGCGCGTGGATTTGTTTGATAACGGCACTGAAGGTGATGTGACCGCGGGTGACCAGATTTGGTCGCGACAGACCGTCCTGCCCGCGATTCCCGCGGGAGAAGTGATTGTTTCCATCTCCGCGTACAATGCGAACGGAGAAGCCATTGTCACTCAGGCCACGGGCGAGGACGCGCCACTCACAACGGAAGCGAAAATGACGGTGACGCCCTAACACTCCGGGTCCGGGCGATTGAAGTTACCGAAGATTTAGCGCCAAGTTCAGAACGGGAAGCGAACACGGCGCGGCGAAGGGAAGTGCGGCATGGTT
>Ga0163150_10001361_pt1 | contig 41577 bp, 61 predicted proteins | sample OliLakLV19P2IB_FD_148628 | JGI IMG/M metagenome (GOLD analysis project Ga0163150, IMG submission 148628) | Freshwater microbial mat bacterial communities from Lake Vanda, McMurdo Dry Valleys, Antarctica - Oligotrophic Lake LV.19.P2.IB | ecosystem: Environmental > Aquatic > Freshwater > Lake >... | reverse complement strand
CGGAGACGCCGTGGACCCTCCTGCCGGCGTATCGCTCCGTGTGTTCGATGGTCAGCCGGCCGGAGCACGTCGTTCTCATCGGTTCTCGCGGTTCGCTCGGTTCGTCGGGTTCGCCTTCAGGACGAGAACGCAGCTTGGCCGGCGTCAGCCAGCCTCGCCGCTCCAGCTTGGCGATGATGCACTCGCCGTCTCTGCGTAGAACGAACTCAGCGTCAGCCGGGTCGACTCGTTCGGGACGGCGCTTCGGTGGCTTACTCGGCTTCGGGGCTGGCGGCAAGGCCCACCACCAACCACGTATAGGTCCATGTTGGCGGCTTGGGCCAAGCCTTGGGCCAGCGGGGCGACGGGTACTTGCGGCGTGGTCGCCAGCGCACGTCGACCACGCCGTAGATGGGCGGGACGACGAAGCGGTCGACCCCGAACTCCAGCCGGGTGCCGTGGCTCGCAACCACCATCCGCGCGTGGCCGCAGTAGACGGCCCTCGTCACGTCCAGTCCGTCCCGTTGGCGTCGGTGTGCGGCGCGCCGGCCGCCTCATGGCCGGCCTCGTTGACGCATGGCCCGAGCCCGGTGGCCGGGTGCATCGCGCCACAACGGCCCGTGCCCGCCGCTGGCTGCCCCTGTGGCTCGATGGGCGTAGCGGTGACGTCTTCGTCCGCTTTGGGCGGCTCGGGGTCTTGTGGGGCATCTGGCGGGGTCGTGTCGTCGTCCGGCAACCCGACGACCTTGATGCCACCGCGCTCCAGCAGCCGACGCTGCGCATCGGATTGGATGGCGACGGTCTCAGCGACCATCTCCGCAGAACCCTCGATGACGTCCTCGCGCTCCATGGCGAGGGTCAGCGTCGTCGAGCGCGGCAGCCACTTCAGCTCCGCTCGGGTGATGGTCTTGCGGGCCATCGCTTCGTAGTCGGAGACCCACGGCCCGCTGTCGGCCGCCTTGGACCGGCGCCGGATGGCGTCGACCTCGGCAATCGACATCCAGCCGATATGCTCGACCCCGGAGCGCAGCGCGGCCCGGAACCAGACACCCTGCCGGTCGCCCGGGCCTTCGGTGCCGTGCCGGCCTTGGATGTACGGCCGGTGGATGACGTGCCCGCCCGTGCCGAACACGATGTCCAGCTCGTCGCGCTCACGGACCATCCGGGCCTCGACGTCGAGCACCTCGCCTGATTGGCGAGCGAGCTTCACGAGCCCGAGGTAGCCGGCTTGGAACTGCGCCTGCATCACGCCGTCGTTGCGGTACGGGACGAGGTAGCCCTCGCCCAGCAGGCCGGACGGCATCAGGCCCAGCTCGGCCGCGTCGCGCAGCGCCAGCACGAACGATGCCGGCGTGCACGCGAGCAGCTTCGGGGTGCGCGTGATGGCCTGAAGGGCGACCTTCATAAACTGGACCGGGTCGAGCCCCTTGGCGAGCGTCGCCACGATGTCCTGCTGGCGGCGGACGATGGACTCCTCGATGGACGCGTACGCCTCACGCGGGTCGATGGCGACCGCCCGACTGGCCGGCGGCGCCGCGCGCCCGCGCCCGCCTCGATTGTTCTGCGTCATCCCTTGTGCTCCTTCCATGTCGGCCGGAATACCCGGCTGCCTTCCTTGGTCGCGGTGTAGATGGACTCGACAGCATCGAGGTCCAGCCCGTCGAGGAATGCGGCTTGCTGTTCGAGCGGCATCAGCCGAGCGTCGGTGATGGCCGAGCGCCATGCGGCGGCCACCTGCTCCCACGACACCGACGTCGACGGCTTGGACGTCCGATAGGTGATGTTGAAGCCCGGGCCGACGAGCTTCGCTGCGGTGCCCATGGCCGCCCGGATGGCGACCTCGATGTCGCCCTCGACCCGCTCGGCCGCCTTGGTCGCGACCCGCGCCAGTCGCAGCTCGTCGACGGTCAACGTCTGCTCGGGCGTCGCGACCATCTCGGTCTCGTCGTCCCGCGGGAACCGGCGCTTGACCTCGCCGATGTCCATGGCGGTCAGCGGTGGCTCGACCTCGCCGACCACGTACTGGTTCCACCACGACGTCAGGTACTCGTCGAGGTCGGCGACGTAGTCGTCGTCCATCGGGACGGGATAGCGCCGGAACTCCTGACCGTGCCAGAGGACGGCCATCTCGGCGTATTCCGCCGGCCGACAGGCGAGCTGCGCCTGCACCTGCGGGTAGTAGTGCTTGGGCACCTCGTCGGTGCCGGGCTCACCCCACGCCTCGCCGAAGCTGGCGACTTTGGCCTCGACGTGCCCGGAATGGTTCAGCCGGATGAAGTCGAGGTTGGCGAACATGACGCCGTTGCGGTGCCAGTACGCACCGGGTGGGCGGCGCAGGTTGATGCCGGTGTCGGCGGTGTACAGCTCGGCGATGACCTCCTCCAGCCGGGTGCCGAGCCAGAGCTTCAGGTGAGTCGGAGGTTCCACGTAGTCATCAGGCAGCGGCGTGACCTTGTCGCGCCAGACCTGCGCCGGGGACTTCCATGGGGAGATGCCGAGCACGGCGGCAACGTCCGAGGCGCCGATGCCTCGTCGTCGTTCTTCGTGCCATTCGCGGGGGTGGGTCATGCGTTCATCCTCTCGCTCCGTTGCGACAGCTAGGCTGTCGCGGCGTCGAGCCACGCTTCCAGTTTCTTCCGAGTGCCCGCCGAGACCTGCTCGCCGGTCACGAACCTCGACACGGTGCGCAGGCTCAGGCCGACGTCGCGAGCGAGCTGCTCGGTCGTCACCTTCTGGCGACCACAGCTCGGGCAGGCCATCGCGTACTTCACGTCGTCACGTAGTTCGTCCACACGTTCCTCCAGATACAGCTACGGGCTGGCGTGGCGTATTGCCATGCCAGCCCGTAGTCTGCCCGAGACCCGCGAGGTTGTCTACCGGATGAACGCCTTGGCGAACATCAGGACGACGTAGACGACGAGAGTGGTGACGAGGATGGCGACGAGCCAGCTCGTGGCGGGGTCCATGGTCATGTCAGTTCCTCCCGTGTTGTCACGCCGAGGAGCTGCCAGTCATCGAGGTCCACCTCGATGCCCGGCCCCTGCTCCCCGAGCGCCTCGACAAGTGCCCGCATCGGGCGATGGTCACCGACGAACACGACGTCCTCGGTCTCGGTGTGGCCCCAGCCGTAGCCGATGGGCGACCAGCGCGGAACGCTGGCCGCCGTCACGCGGACGTTCATCGGTCGCCATCCAGAGCCCGCATCTCGGACTCGGTGATGACGACCGCCGTCTCCAGCGCCTTCGCGAGCGCCTCGTCCATCGCCTTCGCATCAGCGACGGCTTGGTAGCCGGCCCAGTAGTCGAAGCCCGCCGCGAGAATGTCGGGACCGGAGCATTCCATTCCGACCGCCGCGTCCCGGTTGCCGAGGTTCGCTTCGACGTAGATGGGCCAGTCGAACGCCGACTCGGGCAGCATCACCCGGCGCTCGGTCGGCTCTATGACCGACCAACCGACGTGCTCGCGTTGGCCGGCGCTGTTCGTGGCGTACTCCCCGCGCACCGCGGCGCCGTGCTTGGCGTCCGCAGTCGACCAGCGCAGGACGTCCTCGCGGTCGCTGCGCGAGCGGAACGAGCGGACCCGGAGCATCTGCCCGCCCCGGAATGCCTCGCTCCAGCGGTCTCGTCGTTCGGTGTCGTTCATCTCGTTCATCCCAGTTCCTTCCGTTGCCCCGGTTCCATCCGGGGTTCTACGTGAACCTTACTGCTGGCGCGCCACTGTGTCAATGCTTCGGCGCATCACGACCCGCTTGGCCCACTCGGTCGTCGGGTGGCGGTCGACCATATGGTCATCGACCTCGACGGTGCCGCCGGGCTCCCACATCGGCTTGGTCGGGCGCCAGAGGCACTCCACGACCGGGCAGCGCGAGCCGGGCTTCGGTCCGAACGTCATCGCCACGGCCCGTAGTGCCGGTGCTGGAGGAGCATCTGCATCGCCAGCGCCTTCGGATACCGCTTGACCTCGCGGATGGTCCCTGCGGCGTAGTAGCGGTCGCGCCGGCCGAGGTAGTCGAAGCCGTTGGCTCGGTCGATGACGAGCCATTCGCCCGCGACCTCGACCTCGACCCACGCATGACCGTAGCGCAGGCCCAGCGCCTCGCCGCCGGTCCCTAGCGCGGTGCCGTGGCAGAGCACCGTGTTCGGGTCCGACGCCTCGACGACAAAGGCAGCCGCGGTGTCGTAGCAGTCGCCCGCGCCGTCGGTGTTGTCCTTGGTGAGTGAAGCCATCCCTGTCTCCCGTCTGTGTTGGCGGGAGCCCGGCGCTCCCCAGCGACCGGGCTCCCGAGGGTGTATGCGCTAGACCTTCAGCAGCAGCGCCAGCGTCCGGTCCTTGGTGGCCGCCGCGCGGCCCGCGATGATGGACTCCGCGCGAGCCGAGCCGGCGTCGACCCGCTTGCCGCCCTTGTAGTCGGCGTTGTGGTCGAGGAACTCGGTCACCGCGTTGAAGACGCCCCAGCCGGTCCCGCGCATGTCGGGAGCGATGGTGTCGCTGGTCTTCCAGTTCTCGAAGACCTTGGCGAACGTGGTCTGCTCGAACTTGCCGGGCTTGATGTCCTCGGCGTAGGGGAACAGGTCGGTGAGGATGGCCTCGACCTGTCGCTCGGACAGGGTCTTGGCCGCCAGCGCCGACGCGGTGGTCTGGAACCGCTCCTCGAACTCGAAGGTCAGCGAGAGCGCCTTGCGGGCCTCACCCACCCGGCCGTCGAGGTCGGAGCGGTGGCTGATGTTGAAGCGGTGCTGCGCGCCGGCCAGCGCGGCCGACACGGTGTTCATGCACACCGCCCGGACGATGGTGACCACGGCGCTGAACTTGTGCCACCCGTCGTGACCGTTGGTCAGGAGCAGGTAGGTTCGGTACTCGGAGTCGTCGCCCGCGACCTTGATATGCTCGGGCAGCTCCATCGAGATGAAGACCATCTGGCCGCCGCGAAGCGACCCGCCGGTCTCGTACTTGGCCCCACCGTCGTCCACGAGCGCGTCACCGAACTGCGTGAGGACGTCGTTCTGGAGCACCCGGTAGGACGGTCGGACGACACCCAGCGACTTGTCGTCGCTCATGCGGGTGTTCGACACCCAGCCCGGCACCTCGACGAACCCGCCGTCGCTGCCCGGGATGAACAGCTTGCGCTGGTCGACGACCCAGTTGAGCCCGCCAGCGACGAGCATCTCGTCACCCGTGACGAGGTCGTCCAGCTCGGTCGAGACATCCTTGGTATCGCCGATATGCCACGGCAGCCCGCGGTTCCCGACGTAGGCCATGGTCTCTACTTCGTGTGCCATCTTGGTCATCCCTTTCACCCAGCCCCCGGTGAGACCGGGGTTCTACGTGAATGGTACTACCGGCACACTGGCGCGTCAAGCACGCAGTTTCAGCTCGTGCTGCTTGAACAGGCGGAGAGCGCGGGCCTTGGCGAGCGCCCTCGACTGCACATGGACCTCACGCGTGGTCCGCCAGCTCGTCACCTTGCGCCGGCCCGAGCGAGCGCCCGGCCCGGTCGGCACGAGCACCGCCGAGCCGAACTTGCCGTCGCTGAACCGCTCGGTCGTCCAGACGAACATGGCCCCGTCGCTGGCCTGCCAGTAGCGGTAGCGCGGCACGCGCGCAGCCATGAACAGACCCCGGAGCGACGCGTCGCCGTTGATGATGTCTTCGAGCACCTTGTCGAGCATCCCGTTCCTCCAGCTCCCGGCGAGGCACGTCCTCGCGTACAACCATTGTCTCATGCCTGTCAAGTAGGCGCGCCAGCCAGACAGTCGCCCGCAAAGAGAAAGCCCGCCGAGCTGGGGGTCTCGGCGGGCTTTCGGTGGGTCAGTTCGGCGTGACGGTTGCGGACGCCCCGTCCGGGGTCGAGACGCTCGTGCCGGCCGGGAGCTGCGGCGAGCCGACCGGGGTGACGCTCTGGCGCACGATGAGGCCGAGGCCGGCCACGACGAGCGTGTTGACCAGCGCCACCTGCTGAACGGTCAGGCCAAGCCCGAAGGTCATGGCGAGGTTGATGGCGATGGCGACGAACGCGGCGATGGCCGCCGGTTCACGGCCGAAGATGCTACCCATGATGTCTACTCCTCTGGCGCTTCGTGGCCGACCGAAGGGTCATCCTCGGGTTCGGGCTCGGTGATGGGGTCGGCGTCGTTGGGCTTGGTCCATGCGCCGTTGATGTAGACGCGGGTGAAGATGGTCGGCACCCCCGTCGCCGACCAACATCTGTGCGGCGGCGGACCAATCTCGACGCCGTTGATGTAGACGCGGGTGCGGACCACGTCCAGCACGTCAGTCCTCCTCTGGCGCTTCGTGGCCGACCGAAGGGTCATCCTCGGGTTCGGGCTCGGTGATGGGGTCGGTGCCGGGGTCGGCGGCGTCAGGGAAACCGTCGTGCATGTCCACCGTGTAGGGCTCGCCGTCCAAGCCAACGTAGGTGCGGGGGTGTTTGCTCATAGCGGCAGGCTCCTCGTGGGCACGAGCGCGTAGGGCGTCCGGCCCAGCTTCCGATTGTAGGACTCGTATACCCGCCGGAACTGGCGCGAGGTCATCTGGTCATACGGCGGGTTCTCGGGTCGGCTGGGGCTGTTGTGGTTGGGCTCCCATGCCACGACGCGGCGGCTGGTGTCCGACATGGTCCGGTCCCAGCCGATGAGCAGGCCGAAGTGCGCTCCACTGAAGCCTTTGAGCTGGGTCCGGCCGGCCGCTCCGTATGGGGTGGCATAGCCGTTGGGGTAGCCGTCGGCGCGCGTCCCGTAGTAGACGAAGCCGTGCTCCTCGGGCCACCAGTCGTACTTGTGGCCGAAGCCGATGGGGCCGCGAGCCGAGAGTAGGAGGAGATGGTAGGCGGTCAGGCCGCCCCGCACGTCATACGGCAGGCCGATGCGGTCGCACACCCGCTGGACCTCGGACGGGTACAGGCCACGCCCGGGGCGCTGGGTGCCCCAGCCCGCGAGGACCGATATCTGGTCATGCGAGAGCGTCCGCCTGAGCCACAGCTTGGCGAGGTAGCGGATGACGGTGTGGGTGCAGCCGTCGGCTCCGTTGCGGGTCGACTCGTCGTCAGTCGTGCCGAACTGCTGGAACGGGTCGGTGTTACGAAGGGCCATGGCCTTCTTGGCGCGGGCAGCGTAGGTCATGTCCGAATAGTAACAAGCGTGACAAGGGTCACCGCCATGGCGACACGACCGCCCGTGCCGAGGGCCGTCCACACCTCGACGCTGAGGAACCCGAGCTGGCTCAGGGAGCCGCTGAGGATGACAGCGACGCAGGCCCACACGAACGCGCCCCGGACGAGGGCCGCGGGGCCGCGAGCGCCCCGGTGGATGGCCCTGACGGTCAGGCATAGCGCGGCGACGCAGATGATGATGCTGAGGAACAGGTTGCTCGCCGGCAGCCAGAGGGGCAGGGTGACGGTGACGTCCATCTATCTACGCAGACTCAGGATGGCGATGGCCGCGCCGATGGTCGCGCCAGTCACTTCGGACCCCCGACCCGCGGGATGCGCGACGCGACCTCGATGCCGAGCACCAGCATCAACGCACCGACCAGCGTCCCAAGGAACACCTCGGAGACGCGGAAGTCGGCCGTGATGAACAGACGGCCGACCGCGTCGACGACCACGAGGAAGACGATGAGGGCGAGGATGACCGCCGCCGACACCGCCCGCAATCGCTGGATGAGTCGGTCCGGCGGGGTCTCATTCGCCACCGCGCGACCGTCGCTCGACCCGGACCGGGAGCGCGACCCGGCGACGGTCAGCCAGCCGGGCGGCGATGCGCGGGAAGAGGTACGCGTCGATGAGCGCGTAGACGACCATGCCCGCGGCGAACCCGGAGAGCCACTCGACGCTCATGTGCCGGGGATGGTCAGTACTGAGTTCCAGATACGCATGAAGTCATACGCCCCCGCCACGGCTGGCCCACTGCCGTACACGCCGATAGACATGCCCACCGCCCCGACCGTCATCGAGTTGTCGTGAGCCGAGAGGATGGTGAACCACAAGACCCCATTCCTGCTCCAGTAGTAGGAGATGTTCGTGTTCGAGGTGGCGACGATAGCCAGATAGGAGCCGCCGAACGCCTCGCTTGCGGGTGGCGCCTGTAGAACCCCCGGACTTCCGGGCGAGGCGTCCGTGGGTGTTGCAAACGTGAAGGTCTTGACTACCCCGCCATCGGCCCAGCCGGTCCCCAGCCAGACCATCTTCCCCGGTGTGGCGACCCCGCAGAACATCCCGACGTACTGGTAGTTGGCGCGGAGCGCCGCGTCCGACACTCTGACGATGGCAGTGAACGGCGCCGACACGGCGGCGTAGCGGCCAGCCTGCGCCGCGTCGTTGTCGCTCGCGTAGTAGTGCCCGAGAACAGTCCCGTGCATGGACTCGGAGTCGAGCGTGCCCATCGCGGTCAGCCCGGTGAAGCTAGTGGTGGCGAACTCATAGGCCGTATCGGGTGTGCCGAACTGGGTGGCGATAGGGTCGGACGCGCCGCCCTGTGCGAGCACCGACGCGCGGATGCTGTACTTGCGGGTCGTGTCCGTCTGCGCCGCTACAGCACCGTCCGCAATGTAGGAGTCGGCCGAGTCGAAGCGCCGGTCGGTGCCGCTGGCGTCGTAGTAGATGTTCAGGCGGTTGCCGCCGGAGCCCAGCGCGAAGGTGAGGATGCCCACCCAATACGTCCCGGCCGGGAGATACACCCCCAGCGGAACGTCTATCCAGCGAGGCGCCGACGCGACGATTACGAATGGAGCGCCCGGCGAGCCGGACGAGCCAGCGCCGCGCGGCATATTGAACGCGATGAGGTTGCCCACGGCGCCCGCGTTGTCGCTCCAGACGCCGACGCCGAAGCCGGACGTGTCGGGGCCTGTGTCAACCTGAACGTATGCGGCGACCGACGCCACGACACACTCCGCAGCGAGTGTGACCTGCTTGGCGATATGGCGGTTGGCTACTGCGTCCTCGACCGTGCCGCCTACGGTGTTGTAGCCAACATAAGAGTGCGCGACGCTGCCACCACCACCACTGGCGCCCGCGATGGTGATTAGCTTGTCGACCCCGGTGCCGGTCGCGACCACGCCTGCCCCGGCAAAGTCGAGCGACGAGGCAGCGGTCGTCAGGGCGACGCCTTCCTCCTTGACGGTGATGGCGGACCCGCTGGAGCCGTAGTACGGCATCTTAGGTCAGCTCTGTGATGCGCAGGGAGCCGGCCCCGTCGGCGACCCACAGGGCGTCGATGACGCCGCGATAGACCGGCGCCGGCAGCTCGTAGTAGGTGCCTGACGCCATGAGGATTGTGTAGCTCGTGGCCGACGCGGTGGCGCCGAACTTCAGGTACACGCCATTGGCGTCGTCGTTGTAGAACGTGGCCCCGATGCGGTTGGCGTTGGCAGCCAGCGCGGTCGCGCTGGCCGTCGCGCTGGCGAGGTTGGACAGCGTCGCCACGTCAGCGACGGACACGACTTCGAGCATCCGCGCGAGGGTCATGCGCAGGGCGCCGATGTCGCCCTCGTCGACGCTGTCCGGGCTGGTCTGGTCAGCCAGCGCACCGATGGCGACCACGGCATCGGTCGCGACCGCGAAGGCGGCGTCGTCGGCGTGCGTCCCGATGCGGGTCGCGGCGATGCCGTGGTCGAGCGAGCCCGCCCGCCCAACGATGCCTTCCTTGTAGTACGAGGTCGCCCCGATGACAAGGACGTCGACCGCCTTTGTGTTCGAGTTCAGTAGCTCCGTCGCTCTCGCCATCTAATCCCCTCTCAGTCGACCGGGCCAAGCCGGATGGCGCTGAAGATGGCCGTCGCGTTGAGCGCGCCACCGGACGACTGCCACGCCTGAACAGTGAAGATGTCGCCGTCGTCCATGGTCTCGAAGAAGATGACCTCGACCTCGGTCGCCTCTCCGGTGAGCGCGCTGAGGGTCTTCTCCCGAACGACCGTGCCGTTCTTGTAGATGCCGATGCGCCGGGAGCCGGTGGCATTGGCCGTGAACGTGACGGTCCCGAAGACGAGGCAGCCGACAGCGGTCGCCGAGCCCGGCACGGTCCCGACCGGAACGACGACGTTGGTGCCCGACGTCCACCAGTCGTTCACCTCGACCCGGATTGCCGTCCACGACACCACAGTCTCGGTCGAGTCGGGGATGCTCTGCGCGGACCCGCGGGAGACCGTGACGCCCGACAGCTCCAGCCCGTCGAGGCGACCCTTCACGTACTCCATGTTGTCACGCAGATACGTGTTCAGTTCGGCCGCAGTGAGCGTCACGAGCGCCGCCCACGTCTTCATGGTCGTGTACGCCAAGGTCTTCCCCTCAGAAGCCGAGCAGGTCGGGGCCGTCGAGCACCGACGAGTTCAGGGTGAACAGAGCGAGTGTAGTCTGAAGCGGCGTCTCTAGGTAGGTCCAACCAAAGTCCCATACCTTGCCGCCCTGCGACACCGAGCCCGTGCAGCCGACAATCTCGAAGCGCCGGGTCAGACTCAGCTCGTCGACGGTCTGGAGCACCACGTTGCCTACGTCATAGGTCAGCGCCTTGTCGAACCGATTGCGCATCGTGACCTGCGGTCGGTAGCGCGGTCGGGAGCTGCGCCCGATGATGGCATCCGCCACGGCTCTCGCGATACCTGACTCGGCGATGAACTCGACGTCCACCGCGCCGCCCTCACGGATGGTGTCGTAGTCGGCCTGCGATGCGGAGTCTTCGGCGAACTCGGTGGTCTGGCCGAGTTCAGTCGCAAGCTGGCCCTGAACGTACAGCAGGGTCACGTTGGCGTCGCCGGCCGCGGTCAGCGTGATGGCAAGGGAGCGCCCATAGTTGACCGCGACGGCCGTGACCGCAGCGCCCGACGAGGCAACGACGACAGTCGGGTTCTTGACCCACGAGCCGAAGACCGCGGTCACCGTCTTGGTCGTGTTGACCGAGAGCGAGAACGGGATGTCGCCGTACTCCCATACCCGGGTGTAGGCGTCGAACACGTACGGGTGGAGCGTGACCTGCTGATAGTTGACGATGGTGTCGAGCGTCAGCCGCAGGCCCGACATGCCGGTGATGTCGAGGTCGGTCAGCGTGGCGGCCGGGACGGCGTTGCCGAGGTTGTCGTTGCGTCCGATGGTCCGGTAGTAGTACAGGTCGTTCTTGCTGTCGGCCGGGATGATGACGTGCCGAGTGGCGGTCGCCTGATTGAGCCGGTCGAGCACGCTCATGGCGTTCTTCTCGTCCGCGCCCGAGACCCGCAGCTCGGCGTCCTCCGGCGCGAGCACCCGAGCTGCATCGGGGACGCCGAGCGCGGTCAGGATGTCCTTCCGGTACTCCAGCGCCGTCCGGTTCGATGAGAACCCGACCTTCAGTCGGACGTCCTTCCAGAGCCCGAACACGTCGTGGCAGATGAGCTGCGCCTCCTTAGCCGGCCCCGGGATGGGGACGACCTCCTTCAGGTAGCCGCCGAACAACCCCTTGGTCGTGCCAGTCGTGCGCAGCGCGCCGCCCCACACCTTGCGGCCCGGCTTCAGCAGCCCGTAGTACAGGCCGGCCGTGTTGTCGGGGTTGAACCTCCCGTCCTGATTGTCGACGGTGAGGATGCACCCGCCGGGCGTCTGGCCGCCGATGAGGTCCGCCTGCCCGCCGCGCTGCCACGTGACGGACTTGACCTTCGAGGTGATGTCGTCGTTGGCCGTCGCGCCCGTGCTCTGCGGCAGGGAGCGCGCCAGCTCATCGCCGGACGAGCCGGCCGCGTCGAACCCGTCATCGCCCCAGTCGACCCACCATCCCGCAGTCGGCGAGTCAGTCGGGTCCGAGGCCGTCGGGATGGACGCCACGACGTACGCGACCTTGGTCTCGGTGTCGGTTTCGGTGGCGTTCGCGGCGATGAGAGTGACGGTGTAGGTGCCGGCCTCTGCGTAGACATGAAGCGGGTTCTGCTCGGTCGAGACCGAGCTGTCGCCGAAGTCCCACTCCCACGAGGTGGGGACCTTCGTGGTCAGGTCGGTGAACTGGACCGCCAGCGGGCGCGTGCCGGTCAGCGGTGTGGCCGAGAAGTTCGCCATCATCGGGCCGGAGATGATGGCGATGTGGACGATGTTGCCGTCCTCGGACTCGGAGCTTGCCGACAGCGTGACGGGGCCGTACGTCCCCGATGCGCTGGAGACAATCCGATACCACGCGTTCGTTCGGTGGCGGTTGCCCAAGAAGGCATACCCCGTGTCCGCACCGCTCGCGGCCGTCCAGCCGGTGATGGTCTGCGGCCCCGGGTTGGGCGTGGCTGGCTGCTTGGTCTGAACGGCAAGCAACAACATCTCGATGCCCGCCGTCGGCGTGATGGCTGGCATGTCGGGCGTCGTGTCGGTGACGAATAGCTGCTCGGCGGAGATGTCCACCGTGGGCGTTCCGGCGATGCCCGAGAACTCCATCAGGACGGTCTGGTTGGGCCATGTAACCGCGCTGGCCCCGAGGAACGTCAGCGTCTGGTCGCTTGCGTTGTCCACGACCTTGTAGTAGAACGAGAACCCGCCAGTCTCGGCGGCGATGCGCTTGGTTTGCGGGATGAGCTGCGTCCAATCGAGCGGCCAACTGTCGGTACCGCCGCCGCGATGCATGGCCGAGCCGATGAGAAGGTTGCCGATGGTCGGGACCGACCCGAGCGTGGTGACCTTGCCGCCGCCGTCCGAACCGCTATTGCCCGATGCGGCGCCCTGAACGTATGCGAAGGCCACTAGCCGACGGCTCCCCGTGAGCGCAGGTACTCGTAGACCGCCGGCCCGACCCGGTTGCCCAGTTCGACCTGCTCACCCGGGCTGTACGGGGTGACCGACTGGAAGTTGAACTGGAGGGTCATCGCCCCGCCGCCGCCAGCGCCCCGTGGAGCGCCCATGGCGGCCGGCGACGGTGCCGCCGCCAGCGGAGCCCCGGCAGGCCGCAACGCCGCCGCCACGGCCGCCCCGGCGCCCGACAGGCCGCGAGCCAGCTCTTGGACGTAGGTCTCGCCAGTACGGAAGCCCCAGCGGTCGATGTCATGGAGCGGCGACTCGGGACCGGGCGGGGAGTTGGCTCGCAGCACACCGTTCGCGCCGTACACCGCGGTCCTCGCCGCCTGCGTGACGGTGGCGGCGCTGTCGCGGATGCCGTTGGCGTAGGCGCCCATGGTCCGCATACCCCAGTTGTAGGCGCCCGTGGTCGACTGTCCGATGCCGGACTTGACACCCATGCCGGTGTCGTAGCCGGCCGCTTCGCCGCCCTTCTTGCCCGTCGCTTGGAGTTCGACCAGCCGCGCCCGGAGGTTGGCCTCGTATTCACGTAGAGCGGCGTTCTGCTCGGGCGTGCCCTTCGCGTACGCCTTGGCCCAGTCGCGCGACGTGAGGTAGCCCTGAATGGCGGCAATCTGCTGCTGGTCGGTGCCGTAGGTCATCAGGAGCGTGGTCAGCGCAATCTCCTGCTTCTCCAGCTCGGCGACCTTCTTGCGAGCCTCGGCGACCGTGGCCTTGTTGCTCGACTGGAGGTCGGCCAGCAGGTCTTTGTCCTTCTGCTGCTGGCGCACGAGGTACAGGTCGGCTGCGGCGATGATGGGGTCGTACATCGCATCTGCGTAGGCGCTCGCCGAGCCGGACATCACCTCCCGGGCCGCGTCGAGGTCAGACAGGATGGTCCGAGCCATCGAACGCACGTGCGCCTGTGCCGCTGACGCAGACATATAGACTCGGGCCTCGATGGGCGCGGCCATGGCCTTCGCGGCGGCGTCAATCTCCGGCGCGCGGTCGTACATGTCGTCCCTAATCGCGGTCGCCATGTAGCCCGTGTTCGCCACGGCTTGGGCCGACGCCTCTGCCGTGGTGCCGACGAAGTCGCCGATGACCCCACCGACGAAGCCGATGACCTCCGCGAGCGCCGTGAACGGCATGATGACGGCCTGAAGGGCGGGGATGGTCTCTAGCAGCCAGCCCATGAGGTTGAGTCCGGCCTCGATGAGCGTCTTCACGGCCAAGAACGTGACGGTCAGGATGCCCGCGAGCGCGAGGAACGGCCACGTCGCCGCGATGACGCCAGACGCCAGACCCCACACCGCGGCGGTGAGCGCCCACACGGCCGGGACGAGGATGGCGACCACGAACGGGGCGAATATCTCGAAGTTGTCCATCACGACGAGCGCCGCGTCAGCGAGCTTCCCGAACAGGGCGATGGCGCCCTCCAGCACGGGCTTCACGATGGGCAGGAGCTTCGTGCCAATCCTCGCGAACCCGTCGTCGAGGGTGTCGGTGAACGTCGACCACAGGCCGCCGAGGCTCTTGGACTGCTTGGCCGTGATGCCGGCGAACCGCCCGAACTCCTTGGTCGCGCCCTTCCACGCGTCCTCCATGGTCATCCCGCCGGACTCGACCTGCTCGGCCAGCTCCAATATCTTCCGCTTCGACTCGCCGGACAGGGCGCCCATCTCCCCGAGGCGCATCATCACCTCGCCAAAGGGCGTGCCGTTCTTCATGCCGTCGTAGAGCCGGCCGAACTGGACGCCGACCGCTGCGATGTCGGTCCCCGTGCCGGCGGCGACGTCGCCGACCGTGCGCAGGTTCTCGATGGTGTTCAGCGCGCTGCCGCCCATCACTTCGAGCTGCTTGCTGGCGTCGACGATGCCGGGCATGGTGAACGGCGTCTCGGCCGCAAACCGCTTCAGTTCCTCGATATGCGACGTGGCCCTGTCGGTGCTGCCCATGAGCACCTCGAACGACATGGCGTACTGCTCGTTGCGCGCCGCGCCTGAGAACAGCGTTTGCGCCAGCCCGGCCACAGCGCCCGCCACGGAGCGCATCCCGTCGGCAGCGTCACCGATGCGCCCGAACGCATCGAGCGGCCCTTGGAAGGCAGCGCCGACGGTCTTGCCCCACGTCTGGACCTTGCCGCCCATGTCGTCGACCTGCGTCCCGAGCGCCTTCATGCCCGCGACCGCGCCGGCCGCGTTCATGCCGACCGTGATGAACAGGCGGGCTGCCTCGCCCGCCCCGCCCATCATCGGCGGCCTCGTCGGGCCTTGGCCTTACGGGCCTCCCGCTCGCGCTCGTCCTGCTCCAGCTCGTACAACGCGGACCACTCCGTCCATTCACGTGAACTCATCCGCCGCCTCATGTCGGCGACGGTGCCTAGCTTCAGTTCGCGAGTGAGGATGAAGTCGAACCGCTTGCCGTTATCCCGTAGGAAACGTGCCCTTGGCCTTCTGCCGGGCCTCCTCTGTGAGACCGCTCGCGAGCATGATGACCGAGAGGACTCGGTCGATGACGTGCGCCGACTTCTCCGACAGGACCGAGAGCTGCTCGACCGTGAACTGGGGCTCGATGACGCCGTGGATGAACAGGAGCATCTCGAACTTGCCCATGTCCAGCTCGGTGCCGCCGGCTTCCTCGCGAAGCTGGACGCTCTTGGCCTTGCTGAATGGCTTGATGCGAACCGCACCGCCCCATTCCGGGGTCTCGACCACCTGCTCGGGCAGGTCGTCGGAGCTGAGGATGTCCTCGACCGAGAGGATGCGGGGGCTCTTGGAGGGTGCCAAGGGTGAGGTTCCTTTCAGTTACGCGGTGGCGCGGGTGACGGCCCCGGTGAGCTGAAGCTCACCACTGATGCCGGCCTTGTCGTCGGTGCCGGTCTCGATGTCGTAGCTCGTCAGGAACGCCGCCCCGCTGTACTTCGGCTTGGTCACGCCAACGGGCGTCCCGGCCGGGAAGTATTCCCACGACAGCGGGGTCTCGAACCCGAGCAGCGGGGACAGATAGCCGTCGATGGTCGGGTCGAACTGCCCATCAAGGGGGATGGTCCCGTCGGTCATGCCCGGGATGTAGGTCTTGGCCGTGGTCCCGAGCGCGGACGTCTCGGCCATGTCGGCCATGCGCGAGAGCCCGGTGCTCGTCAAGTAGCTGGAGATGTCGCGCAGCGTGGCCGAGCTGTCGTGGACCGAGAACTTTGCCTTGGAGCCATGAGTGAACGCCATTGGTCGGAACCCCTCTCTCTTAGAATGCCTTGCGGCCGAACGCCATCATGTAGGTCACCGAGCCTTGGTCGATGGTCTCGGTCGACCGCGTGTAACGGTTCACGGTGCCAGCCACGGCCACTCGCTCGGCGCCGACCACGGTGACGGCCGTGAAGGTGATGAGGTCGGCCCACACCGAGTCGTCGACCGAGTGCTGGACCTTGGCGGTCAGGGTCGGCGTACCCGAGGCCGCGGTGACTTGGACGTACCCGACGCCGCCGTTCGCGCTGGACGCAACGTTGTCGATGGACGCGCCGTTGCCGTCGTTGGCCGTGGTGATGGCGCCGAGCACCTTGTGGATGAGGCACCGCTCAGCGCCTACGTTGCTCTGGAACTCGATGCTCACGGCCGCCACGTCGTCGGTCGAGGTGTCGACGTCGTACGTGTTCTGCGTCCCGACCATGCAATGGCACACCGACCCGACCGCCTCGACGCCGACGTCGAGCGCCACCACCAGCGGCGTCTCCTGCCCAAGCAGCGGCGAGAGGATGGCGTCGACGCCCGTCGCGGTGCCCTCGTACATGCCGTCCGCAGACAAGGTCGCGTCGTGCATCCCGGGGATATACGACTTGGCTGACGTCAGGAAGGCCGAGGTCTCGGCCATGTCGGCGGTCCGCTGGACCGACGCGCTCTTGAAGAACGCGGTCAGGTCGAACCCGCTCGCGTAGAGCTTCGCCTTGGAGCCGTGGACGAATGCCATGACCTACCCACCCTTCTTCGGGAGCGGCTCACCCTTGGCGTCGCACGGCTCGATGAGCCCCTGCTCGATGAGCCAGTGGCGAGACTTCTCAGGGACGGCGTCGGCGCGTTCACCCGGCTCGACCCGGACCCCTCGCCCGGTCTTTGGGTCGACCCAGTCGAGCCCGGTCGTCGCGATGAAGAACTCAGCCACGGATACCCCTCCTGCCCGCAGGATAACGCCTGCAAGCCCTCACGTGAAGACTCATGTCGCCTGCGCCATGATGCGGTAGCGCCCGCCGACGTGCTGGTAGGTGACCCCGCCCTCGCCGTCCTCGTCGTAGGCGATGAGGCCACGGCGCCGGCAGTACATGAGCGAGTGCCCAGCGATGCTCAGGGCGGCGTCCTGAAGGCGCGCGTGGACCGCTGCGTAGGCCGCGTCAGCCGCCGCCGCCGAGTCGGACTTGTCGATGACCTTGACGTCCCATGCCATGTCCAGCCACGCCTCGCCGGTCAGCACGTCACCGAGCCCGGGCGCCGGCTCGGGCGTGAACACCACGTACGGGTAGGCGGTCCCGAGCGGCGCTTTGGCGCGATGCACGCCACCCGTCGCCAGCGACGTGACCGACGCGTGGTTGAGGACTGCGTAGATGCCAGCGGCGAAGGCGGCGACGCTCACCTCGCACCCGTGGCGCGCTCGACCATGATGCGAATGGCGAAGTTGAAGATGGCTTGGTACTTGCGGGCGACGGGGCGCAGGAACGGCCGGGCGGCCATCCGGCTCGTCCCGTACTCCAGATGGGCGGCGTACTTCGAGCCCACGTAGATGACGGCTTGGTTGTAGGACCGGCCGATGGCGGTCGACGCGGCCAGCAGTCCGAACATCCGGGCCGGCGCCTGCCCCGGAGCCGACGCGCGGTGCCGCCGGCCGCCGCCGCCCTTGCGGCTGGAGCGGACGCCCGGGACGGCGTAGTAGCGGCCCGACTTCGGACCCTCGAAGCTCGCGACGACTTCGTAGTGGATGTCGGTCGCGACCTTCTGGACGATGATATTCGACTCGCGCGTCAGCGCCCGGGCGATGGCCGGGATACGGTTGAACGCGACCTTGGTGACCGTGACGGAGCTGTTCGCCACCTACACCAGCTCCTTGCCCATCACACGCAGGGTGATGTCCCACGAGCGGCTCGCGTCGGTGGACACGACCTCGAACGTCAGGCCGTCGCTGCGGAGCTGGTCCCCCAGCCGCACGTCCGTCCCGCGAGGGAGCGAGAGCCACCACCCTTGGTTGCCGCCGAGCCGGTCGGCGTACACCTGCTCCTCCGACTCGACCGTGGTCAGCGGCGACTTGCGCCCACGGAGCGAGGCCACTCGGGCGAAGGTCGACGTCTGGCCGCCGCCGCTATCCGACGCCCGTGTGGCACGCCAGACCGAGATGGCGTCGGGCAGGTACTCGTCGGCGGTCTGACGCATCTGCGCAAGCTCGTGACCGCTGAGTCCGCGGGTCACGGCAGGACGTCCTGTTCACCGTAGAACCGACGGCGCGGGTTCCGCGCGGACACGTCGCCGATGTCCTGCGTCGTGTACTCGCCGCGTCGAGCGTAGCCGTCCATCCGAGTGACCGGGACCGATATCAGCCCGCCGGACCGTCGCGCCAGCCCGCGGTTGACCTCGGCTCGGGCGGCCCACGACGCCGACACGGTGCCGCGCTTGTAGCTCTGCCCGTCCGTCTCGAAGTCGTAGTCGCCCGCGGTGGCCGCAGCCATCCAGTCACACAGCCACGCGGCGATGCTGTACACCGCTGTCGTCGGTCCGACCTCGGCCGTGTCGGCGGCGACGAGGCCGAACTGGCGGATGGCCTCGGTGACCTCAGCGTCAGTGAGCCGGACTGACTTATAGACGACGATGATGTTGTCGGTGCCGGTCGCCGGGGCGGTCCCGAAGATGATGCGTCCCGACTCGTCGTTGATGGTGTACTCGGTCGCGCCGGGCGCCGCCGCCACCTCGGTCCGGGCCGCGCCGCCGACCGTGATGGTCTGCGAGTTCCCGATGAGCGGCGTGGCGCTCACGTAGAACTCTGTCGACGCAGCGTCACCCGAGGCGACGTCTCGGACCCATCGGCCGGGGTCGCCTGCGGCTGCTCGAACCAGCTCCGCGTTTGTGAACGCCATCAGTTCCTCCGCTGGCTCATGGTCCGACCCGAGCTGGTCTAGCAGTCCCTCACGTAGATGTGCGCGTAGGCGAGCTTGGACGCGCCACCCTGAGCGACCACAATCTTGATGGCACCATGCACCGGGATGAGCGCCGGGACGCCGGCCCGGTCCGCCCCGGCGAGGTCGTCAGCCAGCTCGGCAGGAACGAACCGCGCAGAAGCCGCGAGGTTGGTGGCCGTCACGATGGCGGCGCCGGTCGCGTGGTCGGTGATGGTGAAGTCAGCGGTCCCGTCCGGCGGCGTGACTGCGTCCCGCTCCAGATAGATGCCCGCGATGAGGCCAGCGAACGGCTTGGAGTAGACCGTGGCAGCGCCCGCGCCGTCGGTCGTGATGGCAACCCGGTCGTACTGCACGCGTCTCAGCCCCTCTCTCGATGCCACGGCAGCTCGGGCACGGAGACGAAGCGCGAGCCTCGCCGTCCGCCCTGCTGCCGGTCCTTGTAGTCCATCCGGTCCTGACGAGCCGCCGCCTGCGACTCGTCGTTGACCGCGCCCGGGTACGACTTCTCGTACCGCCGGGCCTTCTCGGCTTCACTCACCGGACTACGCTTCCTTGGCCCACGCCCCGACGACGGTCTCGACGCGCCATGCCGTGGTGCCCGCGACACCCGTGCAGTAGATACGAACCGAGTCGCCGAGTCGGTCGGTCGCGCCAGTGTTGATGATGTCCTTGTCAATCACCGAGGTCATGCCGTCGCCGCCGATGGCGTCAGCCGCCGCAGGCGAGACAGAGAGCCCGGTGGCGGCACTCAGTGACCCGGTCTCGAACTCGTACCAGACGCCCGCCGTGGCCGCCGAGGCTGCCGGCAGGGTGAACACAGCGTCCACGGCTCCGACGAACTTCTCGGCGGACTGGGCCGCGGTGAGCGACTGCGTGGCGGCAGCAAGGTTGACCTTGCGGCGGTGGCCGCTGTAGATGCCGTCCGAAGTGGTGATGGCTGCCCCGGCACCAGCCGAGATGCCATCAGGGAAGTTCGTCGTACCCATGATGTCTGCGTCAACCCCTCTCTCAGTGAGCAACGGCCCGGTCGAGTCACCCTCCTACTCGACCGGGCCGTCAGATGGTTGCCCCGCCCGGGCCTAGCTCGGGTTCTGGCCGAACACCCAGCGGTAGTCGCGGAAGCCGCGGCTGTAGCGCATGTACGCGCGGAACTTCGTCTGGAAGGTGTCGAAGTCCTCCTCGCGGCCGAACTCGACCGGGATGCGCTCGTACCAGATGAGGTCACGCTTCATCCGGGCCGAGTCGATGAGGAACCACGCGTTGGCGTCCGTCAGGTAGTGCCACGTCATCACGTTGAAGCGGCCGGCCTGCGGGTTGATGGCCCCGTTCGCCGAGGTCGGGTCCATCGAGGAGCGCATGAGGGTCAGCGCGTCGTCTTCCAGTTCCGGCGGAACCAGAAGGGTGTCGGGCATGATGTTGAGGATGTCGCCCCGGTCGTCGACGAAGGACATATGGTCCTGTCGCACCGACCGCAGGTTGTCCTTCGTCAGCGCGAGCGTGCCCTCGTTCGACTGCGTCGTCGTATCGCCCGGGTTGTACGGGTGGGCGGTCGAGGCCAGACCGACGCTGTCGGCTCCAGCGATGGCGAAGCCCTCGGCGTCGGTGCCGGAGTCGGTGAACGCGTTGTTGAAGATGGCGGCGGCCGACTTCTCGCGCTTGCGGAAAGCAGCGTCACCCAGCTCGCGTGCATCGTCGAAGACGACGCTCGTGAGATTGTCGTCGATGAGGCGCCGCTGGACGATGAAGCCCTTGGCGAACTCGACGTGCGTGAACCGCTTGGCGTAGCCCTTGTTCCGGTCGTCGTACTCGACGCGCCCGGTCTTCTCGAACTCCCAGCCCTGCGAGGAGAACTGGCCGATACCGATGTGCTCCTCGAATGCGCGCTCCGAGGTCTCCATGCGGTAGATGGACTCCACCATCGACGAGCGCCGTCCGCTGTCGGTGAACCCGGTGTAGAACGCTTCCGTGGTCTGTGGCGTGAGCAGTTCCGCCCAGTTGGCGGCGGCCATGGTCATTGGGTATTCCCCTCTCTCTCAGGCCGCTTACAGGGCGACGTTGTCGTGATGCTTGCCGACGTTGAAGCGCACGAGGGTCTCCTCGGCGGCGCTCGACGGGGCGACGACGACGAAGTTCTTGTTCGAGCTGGCCGCAACGGTCTGCGCGCTCGTGGCTCCAGCGACATCGAGCGTCGCTCCGGCCAGACGCGCGTTCGCGTCCGTGACGGCGTACACGGCGTCGTCATCGGCGATGAACGTCACGTCGGTCGTGGAGTCGGTCCGGGCGCCCGTGTCGAGGCAGACCCCGAGCGCGGCGGTGTCGGCGGTCGCCAGAAGGTCGACCTCACCCGACTCCAGATTGAGGAGGTCGCCCTTCGAGAGCGTCTCGGTGTCCTTGGCCTTCAGAACCTTGATGGTCGGAGCACCACCGGAAGTCCGGTAGCGAAACGTGAAGCCCGGCATGTCCCCTCTGTACCTCCATGGCGGGCTGCCCCGCCTACTTCGCTGGCGGCTGGGCTTTCTTCCAGTCGTCCAGTGTCTTGACGCCCTTCAGCTTCTCGTAACGCTCCGGCGTCATGCCGGCCCGTTGCGCAGCCGCGAGTTCGTCGGCCGTGAGCTTCGGGGGAGGACCAGCCTCGCCACCAGCGGCTCCGTTCACGGAGCCCGGGGTCGGAGTCTCGGGCTTCGAGGCCAACCACGGGCGCTCCTTGACCAGAGCCTTCAGCGCCACGTCGATATTCTTCGGTTCCCCATCGTCGTCCAGTTCGAGGGACTCGGCATCGAGTAGCTTCACCGCCGCATCGGGGTCAACGATGCCGAGCTTGGTCGCTGCCTTGGCGACTGCGGCTTCCAGAGCCTTCGTGCGCGCCTTGGCTTCGGCCAGTACCAGCTTTTGCTCCAGCTCGGCTGCGCGACGCTCGGTGCGCTGCTGCTCGGTGAGTTGGGCCTTGTCGGACTCGGCCTTGACGTCCTCAAACGCCTTCAGCTTCACCCGGTTCTCAGCCGCCTCTCGCCGAACCTTCGCCAGCTCTTTCTGGAGGACCACGACATCAGTGATGCCACTTCCATCCGACGCTCCGTCCTGCGGAGTGCCCTCGGTCCCGGCCGGCGGGTCTGACACGTTCGGGTCCAGCCCGACGGTGCCAGTGGGGTTTGCTTCGGGCATCGTATTCCTTCCTGCTACGTGAATGCAAGTACGAGTTTGCGCGAGACCTTAGCGCCGGTGGGGGCAGTCCCGATTGAGGTGGAACGACGCGCGCTCGGGGGACGGCGGGAGCATGGCTGGAACGTCCTGCCGAGTGAAGGTATCCCCGTCCTGCTGCGCGACCATCAGGTTCACGAGCTGCTGTCCGGTCGCCTCGGTCTCGACGTGGGCCACGAGCGCCATCTGGCATGAGCCAGCCTCGACGCCCGACGGTACGTGGTAGTGGCCGACGCGGCCAAGGTTGAGGGCTTCCACGGGTTACCTCCAGAGGGAATGTTCAGGCCCGCCGCTCTCCTGCCGAAGGAAGCGGCGGGCCTGAATGGGCCTGCGGTCAGAAGACGTTGAGCGCCTTCAGCACGATGATGAAGATGACCACGAGGATGCCGATGACGATGGCGCGCTCGATGCTCACTTCAGCTTGGTTCCGCAGGCGGGGCAGACCTGCGTCCCGATGGGATGGCCGAGGCCGTCCTCGGGGCACCAGACCGTGTTGACGCTGGTGCGGATGCCGGACTTGTGGGAGTCCTGCGCGGAGCCGGCCGCTTCGAGCTTCTTGCCGCGGTCGGGACCGACGGCCACCTCGGGCTGCGGGTTCTCGTTGAGCTGCTCGTCGTTGGCAGCGTCCTTCTGGCCCTCGGCAGGGTCCGCGGCAGGAGCCGGGGCTACCTGAACCGGGTCGTTGTTGTTGACCGATGGCATCACGTCGTTACCGGGATGCTCGGGACTGACCTCGTTGGCCTTGTCGGCCTTGGCTGTCGCCATCGAACCCTCCTATTGCCCTCGCGGACGCCATAGCTTCGGCGCTCGGCTGCGGGCCAGTGTACGCCTCCCAGTATCCGAACTTCAGGATTGCATCGACAGGCGTCTCTCGGCCCATCTCGCCGCGATGTACGTTCCAGATACGGCCCCACGCCAGCTTGTCGACGACGCGCGTCTGCACGAGGAGCAGTCCCGGCCCGCCGCGCTGGGCCACGACCCTCACTGGTCCCACAGCTCAAAGAGGAACCCCTCCGGGCGTTCTCGGACCGTGAGCCGCGCCGAGCCGCCCGCGCCGAACTGCGCCGCCCACGCAGCGACGGCGGACTGAAAGGCCATCGACGTCAGGGGCGCCTTGGGCATCGCGGCAAGAGTCAGGTTGGTGAGAGTGAACGATGCGACGCTTGTTGTCGCCGAGGTCGTGACCATGTTCGGCTCGGTCGGCTCAGGCGCATCGGCCGCGACGGCGGTCTTCACGCGACGGCCAGACCTACAGCGATGCCGGCGATGGTGCCCGCCGCGAGGCTAAACAGCCAGAACGTGAACGCATTGCTCACCTGCTCCTCGACCTCGACTTCGATGACGGCCTCGACCTCAGTCACCCAGCGGCTCGCCCGCGGTGTCCACGTCGGGTAGCGGGCTAGCTCGTCGGTCGTGAGACTCATGGGTTCCTCCATCACGATAGGACTCGCTTCCGCGGGTCTCGTTCATCGCCCTTGCCGGCGTCGATGAGCCGCAGGGCGTCCTTCATGCGCTGGAGACCGGACGCCTCGATGCGCACGGCCTCGTCGTCGGGGTGCGCGGCCAGCCACTCGTCGAGAAGCGCCTCGGCCTCGGTGATGTCCGTGGGCGTACGAGCGCCGAGGATGCGGTTGCGCACGAGCTTGCGGATGGCCGGCTGGTCCTTCATGGCGCCACCACGGGCGGCCAGTCGCCACCACCGCGCCGGCGTGTCGCCCGCACGACCTCTGCCGCCTCGACTGCCATCCGTCTCGACATCCGCTTCTCCAGTGCTCGCTTCGTTCGGCGCTCACGCATAGCCCGAACAGCAGGCGCGGCGCCGTCCGGCGGAACTGCCCCATGGACGCTGGCACCTGCTTGCGCCAGCGTAACACGCCCCGCGATGATGTCCATAGCCAGTTGCGGCCACGGACGGCCGTCGACCTCGGCGATGTCGCGCACGAACCCGACCGCGATGCCCAGCGCACCAGCCCAGCTCGGCCACCCATTCCGCTCCGCTGCATCCCTGACGTCGGCCGACAGGGCCATCATCGCCCGCCACGGGTCAGCCGATTGGGCGATGTCGCGCCAGAAGCTATCCGCGGGCTTGCCCAACAGGATGCGGAACGCATCGAGCGCCAGCATGGTCCGCTGTCCCGCGTCGCCGGCACCCTCGCTTCGGAAGGTCGCCAGCACGACCGCCCGATAGCCCTCCGGCACGCCCATGCGCGCCGCCGCCCAGTCGCGCAGCACCTCACGCCGGGTCTCCAGCGGCTCCGCTAAGACCTTTGCGTAGAACGTTCGCTTGGGCACGTCCATCGCCTGACGGAGCTGCTCCCACGCGGTCAAGGCGGTCTGGTAGGCGGTAGTCGTGTAGCCCGTGATGTCCCGAGCCAGACCCTCGACCATGCCCTCCTCCATCAACGGGTCGCGCTGGAAGTTCTCAGCCGTGGTCTGGCTCACCGCGTGAAGCATCTCGTGGACGAGCACGTGGCGCAGTGCCTCCGTGTCGGTCGAGAGGAGGAGGTTCTTGTCTACGTAGAGGGTGCCGTCCCAGCCGAGCGCAGCCTGCGCTCCGTCATGCTTGCCGCCGGGCACAAGCCACTTCACCCGGCCCGTCCAGTTGACGTTCACGAGCCCGGTCGCAGCCTCGACCTCCGCGAGCACCCCCGCGGCCTGCGTTCGGACCTCGCCCAACAGGAACGTGCTTTCCCCGCGAAGGGGTCGGGTCAGGTCGGGGTCGAGTCGGATGGCTCCGGCAGGGAAGGCTCGTCTGGCAAGAGGCTGGGCACGAGCATCGTCACTCGCGGCGAGACCGTCCCCGCTCGGTGCGCCTCCAGCCCCGTCGCCCTCGCCCGGTCGAACGCGGCTACGGCGTCGGCGCGCTCGGATGCGCTTTGCGCGTCGAGCATCTCCCGCAGCGACAAGGCGGGACTTGATGGCGTTGGCGAGGAAGCTGGCGTCTTGGGGTCCACTGAACCATTCCTTTGCTGCGTCGAGCGTTTCTTGGTCGTGCCAGTACCACCGGATATGCGCCGGCAGGACGTTCATCGTGGCGCCGTACTTCTGCGCCAGCGTGGCGAACGCGGCCCTCACCTCGTCGGTCAGCATCGCGTCGTACGAGCTGAACTCGACCATGCCCGTAGCGTCGTGAATGGTCGCCATCGGAACGATGACGCCCACGTCAGCGAAGACCTCGGCCATGCGGCCCAGCGGGATGCCCTCGATGCGGATGGACACGCCGTTGGCCGGCAGCCCAAGCCGCTCGAACACGTCACCGACCAGCGTGGTGATGACGGCATCCTGCTTGTTCCGACGGACAGCATACGCGCCCGCGAAGTCGATGTCGTCGAGGGTCGCCTCGGTCGGGTCTATCTCGATGGTCTGCGACGGCTCCGCGCCGTTCTCGAAGCGGCCGATGACGGGGTTGCTGGCCGGGATGACGCGCTTGATGTTCGCTTTGCCAATCTCGCTCGGGAGCGTGGCTGAGGGGCTCGCTGTGCCGTACGCGGAGCCCGGGCGCCCGAGGAAGTACGCGGCCGGCGCCCCCTCGATGAGGTCGACACCGTCGGCGGCCAGCTCCTTCGGGAGCGCGTCGGTCGCCTCGGCGATGACCTTGTTCTTGCGCAGATGGATGACGTCGTCGAACGTGGTCGCATCGCCCAGCTCGGGCCGCATCCGGCTGACGGCCATGGACACCCGGCTGAACGGCTTGGCTCGGCGGGCCGACCAATACCGGCCACCGTCAGTGGTCAGGCCGTGGAGACCCGACTCCTCCTCAATCTGGAGCCCGGCCAGCGTGGCCCACTCATACAGCCTCGTGGCAATCCCGAGTCGCCGGAACGACGGATGGACCTTGATGTAGTGAACGCCGGTCGAGCGCATTCCGTCCGGGTTGTCGGGCGTCGTCTGACCGCCCTGCGCCATGCCGATGTGGGCCACGGCCACCGCCCCGCCGTGCGGGCCGTAGTAGACGACGCCGCCGTTCGTCTCGCCGCTCCACGGTGAGCTGTACGGGCCGTGCAGGGCGAACGTGTTGGGCGGGCCGTCCAGCACCTCGGAGATGTCGTTGACCTGACCGTCCTGTTCCATGCCACCAGCGACGGTGTTCATCGTCGCGTCGAAGTCGTAGTCGGTCTGGATGGCGTCGTAGCCCATGCCGGCGACCGTCGGCATGGCGGGCCGGGGCGCGAGTGGTGGAATGATGATTTGGATTGGCGCGGGTGGCGGAATGAAGACCCGGACACCGACGGTCTGACGCTGGGCCTCGTTGGCGCGAGCCCACGTCGCGGACAGGATGAAGACCGCCTGACGGGCGCGGGTGCGCAGCTCACTTGCGATGGCGCCGCTCGTGATGTCGTCGAGCCCGGGTCTGGTCACCACGATGCCCAGCTCGCCATCGTCGTCACTCGGCAGGAACAGGAACCCGTCAGGCTTGCCCAAGCCGTCGTACGACGCGTACATCACCACGTTGCCGCCGGGCGGTGGGATGCGAACGATGGCGCCGGCAGGGCCGTCCTCGACCGGGTTGCTGCGGTCCCACTCCGTGACCGTGACCGTGCCCGTGATGTTCGTGCCGTCCCAGCGGTCGAGGATGAACGAGCCGACCGCCTCGTCCCAATCGGCCGGCAGCTCGGCGGCTGGGGCCGGGGCGGCTGGGGCCGAGCCGGTGCTGCCGTCCACGTTCGGGTCGCTCCAGACCGCCCGGGCGGCTACCGGCCCGATGGCGCTGCGGTATCGGATGACGCCGGTCGCTGTGTCCTTCGTGGCTGTCGCGAGCCCGAGGGCGTAGTAAACGAGCAGGCCGTCAGGGGTCTCGGCGATGATGTCTTCGCCCGCGCGGACGGTGGAGCGGGCACCGAGGTCGGCCCACAGTACGTCGTCGTCCACCATGAGTGGGTCTGGAGGGGTCACTACGACCCCGGGAGCCGCCGCGAGATACGAGTGCAGTACGGCGTCCGTGAGCGGCGACGCGTCGTCGGTCACGATGGCTACTCGGTCGCCATGGACTCGGTCGCCATGGTCGACCCTGAACGCCTGAAGTGCGCCGCCGTCGAACAGGGCGAGAACCTGCGTTCCGATGCTGGTAGTGAGCGCCTGCATGGCCCGGCCAACTCGGCCCGACATATGCGTCGGCAGGCCCAGCGCAATCGCCCTTCGCGTGAAGTCGGGGGACGACACGCGCTCTATCGTGACCGCGGCGCGCTCGCGCCCAAGCCCGGCCACTACGGTCGGGCGCGTGTTCGGCTCGATGCTGAAGCGCGCCGTGATGGCGGCGTCATCGAGGCCCGTCATGTCGAAGTCGGGGTTCAGGCTCACCGAGCCGTCGCCGTCGATGTGCAGCTCCCACACCCCGGCGACGCCCTCGGTCGTGACCCAGTAGCGGATAGGCTGGCCCTCGACGTCCAGCTCCCACACACCGGGGTCGCTCCAGTGTGCGTCCGCGCGGATAGCCGTCCCGTAGGCGCTCCACACCGACTCCCAGCGGCCTCGCTCCCGGGAGATGTAGCTCACTGGCACGCCCGTCGGCGCGGGCGTCGTCGGGAAGGGCGTCCGATTGAAGATGGCGAGCAGCTCGGCATCATCGGGGTTCGTGACGTCAGGGCTCACGAGGATGACGCGCTCCCCGTTGCGCCGGAACATCACGAGGCGCGAGTCGGCGTTGAAGTAGCCCACGCCGTTCGAGAACGCGACCAACTGGTTCGTGAGGTCGCCGGTCAGGTCCGCCGCCAGCTCGTTCTCGCGGCGAGTGGAGTCGTTCCAGCTCGTGCGCAACCGCATCCTCCGGGTGGCGTTAGCCCGGACGAGCGTCCGCTCGGGCGCAGGAGCCGGCGGCGACGCGAAGCCATCCAGCCACGCATGGCGGCGCAGCTCGCGCGTCGTGTCGGGCGTCAGCATGTTCGGGTAGTCGGGGTGGAACGCCAGCTCGGCGAAGCGCGGCGCGCCGTTGACGACGTCGATGGCGTAGATGGCTGCCGCGACGCCGAGCGAGTCACGGCGGATGTAGGAGACCCAGCCCTCCGTGCCGTCGAACGCGCGCCCTCCGACCCATGCGATACGCTCGATGGTCCCCGCCTTCGACACGTCGGTCGGATAGTCGAGCATCACGTTCGACACGAGGTCTGTCCACGGGACGGAGTCAGGCGCGCGGCCCCAGTCGGACTCAGCCTCGGCCTCGACCTCTGCCGGCGTGACCCGGCCAATCTCGAAGTCGACCACGCCAGCACCGCCCAGCGTCAGCGTCGGACCCGCGTCGACCTTCTCTGCGGGCGTCAGGCCCGCTGTGCCCTCTCGGGCGAGCACCTGCTGGTACATGCCCGTGACGACGCTCTGGTTGACGCTGGCGCCGAGGATGAGGTTGCCGTCTTGGTAGGCGGACAACGGCTCGCCCGTGCCGATGGCATACGTCACGTACACCGGGAACCGGCCCGAGTCGGAGCGGAGCACCGTGCCCTCTTGGCCGGTCGTCGGGAAGCCGAAGACAAGGACCAGCTCGTCCAGCTCGCGCTGGTTGCGCCGGATGTTCCAGCTCGGCTCGACCGCGTGCAGGCGCGTTTCGAGGCGCGCGGTGTTGAGGTCGGGGATTACGACCGTGAAGGCCGACTGCGCGGCGCTGCCGATGGCGCCTTCGATGATGCTCTCGACCGGGCCGAGCATGGGCGTGCGGTCGACGCTCTCGCCGATGCCGTACACGTCGGGCGGGTCGGGGATGGGCGCCTGATTGTCGAGCATCTGCTGGAGCAGCTCCTCCCGGCGCTCCTCGGTCGTGGTCGCCAGCTCGAACTCGTCCTTCAGCTCGTGGTTGAGGTTCTTCGCCCGCAGGCTGTCGGCGGTGTGGAACTGGACCTCGACGGGCATCCCGGTCGGGCTGATGAAGACCGAGTTGAGCCCCTGATACTGGCGCGGCTCGGGATGCCAGAAGTTCTTGGTGCGCAGAAGGGTGTAGCCCCGGGCGAGGAACGCCGCCTCGGTCGCTCGATACGAGGCCGCGTAGCCCTCGACCTCGACGACATAGGTGTATCGGACCGTGTCCTTCAGATTGGCCGCCGCCTGCTCGAACGTCACGGCCTCGGCCGCGGCGTCGTTGCCAATCTTCCTGCGCAGACTCAACTCCGACTTCAGGCGGTTGTCGAGCACCCTGCCTTCGTAGTCCGGGTCCAGCCCCAGCGCCGCGCCAATCTCGACCACGTCAGCCGTGATGCCGGGTTCGGCCACCACGGCCTGCTGGTAGGCGCTGCGGGCCACCTCGTTGAGCGAGCGCGTGTCAGCGGGCGCCACGCCGAACCCGAACCCATCGACTGAGACGGTGCCGGACGCGCCCACCCCGCCGAGCTGGCGCAGCAGCCGGTTGTTCTGTTCGCGCGTCGCCTCGCGCTCCTCCGGGGTCAACGCTTGCCGGGTCTCTTGGTAGGCGTTCAGGTACTCCTGAAGGCGGTTGGCGACGTCGCGCCCGGGCAGGTTCAGCATCGGGCCGTAGAAGCTCGGGGCCGGCATGTCGACGAGCAGGCGCAGCTCCTCGACCACGTCAGACAGGTCGCGCAGTCGACCGCGGCGGCCCATGCGCTCGGGAGCCCGGTACTCCTCGCTGGCGATGGGGTTGGCGGTGTCCAGCGCCCGCACGGCGGCCCACACGCGCCGCCAGTCATTCGGTGTGGTGAGCTTGTCGTAGGCCCAGTCCTTGACCTGCTTGGGGCGGTCCATGATGGGCGTGCGGATGAGGCCCACGTAGAACGCCTCGGGCGTCATCCCGAGGAGCCCGCGGATGGTCTCCAGCGGGCCGGTGTACTCCGCGTACCCCTCGATGCCGCGGGTCTCGTTGACCGACGCGGCGTCGTAGCCCATGGTCGTAGCGACCTCGCCGACGAGTATCTGCGTCAGCCCCTCGGCGACGCCTTCCTCCCAGCCCGGCCACACGCGGTAGGCGGCAGGGTGCGAGCCGGCCGACGCGGCATGGAGCATCTCGTGGACGACCAGCCCGATGCGCCGGGCGATGGACTGCTCGGTCGCATCGCGGATGGCGAGCGAGCCCTCCCAGTTGAAGTACCCGCCACGTGGATACGAGTTGCTCTCGATGATGACGTCGCCCGACCAGCGCGACTCGGACGGGTTGATGCCGAGCGCCTTGGCGATGGCCTCGCGGGCGACGAGCGCCGTGTCGAACACCCGGGCACGCTGCGGGTCTTTGGGGCGGTCCAAGCGCAGGCCGATGGGCGCCGGCACGTAGTCGGCCGGTGGACCTGCCTCGGGCTGTTCCTCCTCCGACCTGACTGCCTCCTCCACGGCCACCGCCGGCCCCTGCATGACCATCTGCTGGACGGTGACGGCAGCGCCGGCCCACGTGCGCCACTCGCCGAGGCTGCTGACCTGCACGCCGACCGCACCCGGCACGGGCGTCCCCTCGACCACGCCGACCTGCGACACGTCCATGCGCTTCAGGGCTTCGATGTCCGGGCTGAAGAACAGCGGGTCCATCGGCCCACCCTTGACCTCCTGCCACGTGTTGTACGGGCCGCGCCACGCGTCGAACAGGTCTTCGAGGTACTCGTCCTCGGTCATCGGCCGGTCCCATGCGTAGTAGCGCACCACGCCGTCGCCACCGACCGACGCCGCGTCAGCGTCAGGGATGGACCCCGCCGGCAGCTCGTTCGCCGGCAGGGGGAAGGATGCGCGCTCGTACTTCAGCCGGTCGCGGAACAATCGGTAGAACGTCGCCCGCCGGGCGTCACCCTCCGGCCCCACTGGCAGGTCTCGCCCACCGACCACGCTGCCAATCCACTCGTTCAGGAACCCGCCGGCCTCGGCCCGCTCGACCAGCGTCTCGAACGTCAGCGCGCCGGTCAGGACATCGTGCGCCTCGATGAACACTTCGGCGATGCGCACCGCGATGGCCCTGTCGGTCGTGAACGAGATGGTGTCGGTCGGGCCGCCGCCGAGGGCCGTGACGCCGGACAGCTCGTCGCGCGTCTTCAGGCCCGTCGCCATGATGGCGCTGACCGCCGTGGTGGCGTGGTAGAGCGTGGCCGGCAGCGGGCCGATGCTGTCGATGCGCCCGCTCGGGTAGTCCCAGCCCCGTTCGACCGCGTCTTCCTTGGTGATGAGCCCCATGGAGAGCCCGGTCTGGATGGCGTTCGTCCATGCCTGCACGAGCTTGCGCTTCGCGTCGAACCACTCCATCGCCACGTCGTTCGGCCACGAGGTGATGTCCTCGGGCATCCGCTCGTTGGGCTTCTCGCCGGGGTCGACCCACGCAGACTCGACCGGGCCGTACATCGGCGCAGGCGCCGCCGCTCGCCTGCGCACCGGGGTCCGTGTTTCACGTGCAACAGCGCGCGGCTTGGCGGTGGGCTTGGCGATTGCGGGCTTGGGGTCGACGGCCTTGCCGGCAACACGGTCCTCGTTCCACGTAGGAACGGTGCGCCACTGGATGCCCAGCTCAGTCAGGCGGGTCTTCAGTTGCTCGCGCCGCTCCCTGCCCTGATTGGCGTTGGTCTGCATCTCCGTGAAGTCGTCTTCGTCAATCGCGTCCCCGATGAACGCTTCGGGTAGCGACTCCGTGAACACCACCTCGGCGATGTCGTCGAGCGTGACCTGACCGTGGACCTGCGCCTCGATGTATTCGCCGAGCCCGAGGTCTTCGAGGTTTCTGGAGTCGAGGACGTCGGCGGCACCGCGCAGGGTCGGCATCATGGCGATTGTCGGTTCGACGTACGGCACAGCGGCGGCCTGCGAGTATTCGGTGCGTGTCCCGAAGATGAGCGAGTCGACGCCGGTCACGGTGGTTCGTGCGTCCACGGTGTCACGCAGGCGGATGACCACGTTGCCGTAGTGGTCTGTCGCCCCGTCCTCCCACACGTCGCCGATGTAGCCGTAGATGGGCCGCTGCTCGACCGGGAACTCGATGCGGTTGAGCGGATTGCCGTCAGGCCAAACGGCCTCGTAGCCGAACCGGATGCGCTCGGTATTCGCCCGTGTGTCCGGGTCGAACATCCCACGGGAGCGGCCCACCTCGAACTGCGACTTCAACCGTCCGTCGTCGAGGATGCTACCGAGCACGGCCTCGGGGACGCGGATGCGCACCTCGGTCTTGACCGGGTCGAGGGCTGCCCGAACGGCGGCGTTCAGTTGGACAATCTTGGCGTCGACCCGCGCGTCGTCGGTGGCGACCTCCTCGCCGATGTCGTCGGCAATCTCGGTCGCTATCTTCGTCTGCCAGCGGCCCATGGCAATCTCGGTCTCCTCGCGGACGGTCTCCGCAACGGCCGGCGGGAGCGCCGGCAGGGGCATCTCCGAGCGGTACTGGCGTACGAGCTGCTTGGGCGGGTAGCGCCACGTCCTGACGGCTTCAGCGACCTCTGGCGAGGTCTCCTGCGCCAGCTCGGTCATGGTCGACTCGAAGTTGCGGAGCTGGAGCATCCAGCCCCACTCCTCGTTGTAGCGGTCCACGTAGAACCTGCTCAGCGGGAGCCCGACGCCCTCCGGTGCGCCCGGAACAGTCGAGCCGCGCCACGCGCCCCAGCGACCTCGACCGAGGGTGCGCTGCTGCTGGCGGACCGACATGCCTCGCAGGACGTCCTCGCCGCTCTGAGTCTTGGCCGGCCCATCCAGCTCGCCCGAGGCGATGGCCGCGTCAATCTCAGGGTAGCCAAGCTCCGTCCACGACTTCGCGACCGGGACCATCACGCACCGGCAGTTCGGGTGCGTGTGCATGTAGTCGACGACCGGGACTCGGGCGGCGACCGCCTCAGCCATGGTGGCGCTGACCGTCGACGGTCAGGTAGACCTGAACGCCGGACAGCACCCACGGCCCGCCGTCGAAGTTGACCTCGACCCGGACGCGGCGGATGGCCCACGCCGCCACGCGCAGGGCGCCAAGACGGGCCGCGACTCGGGCGAGGAGCAAGATGCCCCTTGGCCGGATGCGCGACCCGACGGTGACGGTGATGACCCCTCTCGCCATGGTGGCGAGGATATCAGGGCTAGTACGACGCCATGGACCGCTGCCAATGCGACCGCGTGCGCTCGGTGAGCGCCTCGCACCCGTCGGGATGGCAGTCCGAGTGGTCGCCGTCGTCGTGGGCTTCCAGCCGGGCGAACCCGGCTGGGTCGCCAATCTCGCCGTGGCCTTGGCAGTAGTCGATTGGGTCGCCGCACGCCGGGCAGTTATCCATGGGGAACGACCTCCGCTTCCGCCCTTCGCGCGACGCCCCACGCGTAGACCTTCTCACGTGAACCCCAGCACTCACTGGGCGCCTCGTTGTGGAGCCACGCCGCCCAATCGCGCATCGCGTGAGTGTTGATGATGTCCGCCTGCCCGAAGGCACCGACGAGGTCGTTGGACAGCACCGCCATCAAGAAGCCGCCGGGCAGAGAGCCCTTGGAAACGTAGTCGCTGGCGCCCTCCTGCATATGGTTCGGCAGGCTGGAGTAGTCGACGTCGTCGAACCTCACTTGGCGGCCCTCCAGAGCGTGACGACGAAGCCCGCGTTGGCGACGCCGCGCTTGCCCCGGTTGATGAGCACCTCGGCCTCGCTGGTGTCCCAGCCCATGGTCGACGCCATGGCGACGACGGCCTGCGCACGCAACAGGAAGCCCTGCGCACGCATCGACCGTGCGGCGGCGTCGTTGGCGTCGACCGTGAACAGGCGGTCAGTCATCGTCATGGTGACGTTTCCGTTGCCGGCGCGGCCCCGGGCGGTCATCGCGCGCTTCCCTTCCAGTATGCGACCTTGCAGTTGGCGCACTTGCGGTCCTTGCCCATGACGGGGTTCAGGCAGCGGGCAGGGTTGCCGTCGAGGTTGTGGTCGGCGACGCATTGGCACCTCCGGCCGTAGTAGACGCCCCGGCGATTGGGAACATCTGCCTTGTTCATCCCGTTTCTCCCTTCGCTGAGACGTGGTGGTAGCGACCCATCCTGCACACGGAGACCGGCTTGAAGCAGCCGCCGCAGAGCGCGTGCCCGGTCATCAGCCGCTCGGGCGAGCGCCCGGCGTGGGCGATGACCTCCTCGCGGTTCGCCAATCGCGCGATGCGGTGCTCCCTCGCCTCGGTCTTGGTGCAGGAGTGGTTCTTCCGTGCCATGGCGTAAGTGTCCCACGGGCGCGCCACCATGTCAACTAGGTTCTACGCGAGAGCGTGGCCCCACTTCTTCGCGGCGACGGCGGCCTGCTCGGGCGACACGAGGAACGTCTCGTTGCCCCAGTCGACCTCGGTGCGGACCCACGGCGCGGCGACCCACTCGCCGGTCGAGCGGTCGAGGTACCAGCCTTCGGTGCCCCGGACGCGGAGAACGGCCGCGGCCTCGCTCGGGCCGGGGTGCTGCTTGATGTAGTAGGCGAAGGTCATGGCGGCGTCAGCGCCTTGACCCATGCCACGACTTCTGGAGCACTCATGTCCCACACGCTCTGCTCCACGAACTCGGCGATGACTTCGTCGGGCGCTTCGATGCTGTCCAAGTATCTCTCCCCGAACGCAGCGAGCTTGCTCTTGCTCTCGACTCTAGCGACGGCGCACGGCTCGCACGTCTCGGGCTGCTCATGCCATCGGTGTTCGTCGCACCCCTCAGAGTCGTCGAACTCAGCCGCGAACGAGTCACAGCCCGAGCATGAGCCGTATCCCCCCCGCACGAGTCCAGTCTGGTCCTTGTACGTGACGAACGCGAGCCAGTCGCCTTGATACGACCCGAAGCTTGCGTCGCTGTGGACGACGGCCCCGGCGGCTTCGAGTGCCTCGATGTATCCCATCCCGTTGCTCCCTTCTACGCAAGGGGCCGTGGGCGTCCCCAATGCCTCACGGCGAGCCAGCGATTATCCGAACTGCGCTGCGCCTCGCCCGCTGGTCTGCCTTCCCTTGCTGGGCTACTGTCTCACTACTGCGCCGCGTCTGTCAACCCGCTCCAGAACAGGTCCGTGGCCTGAACCGTGCCCTTGGCCCATGCGATGGCTTCGCTGCCCACCGCTCGCATCGCCTCTGCTGGGTCGGTGCCGGCCAGCATGGCCTCGACCGCTGCCATGACCCGGTCCTCGTAGTCCAGCTCGCCCGACCAGCGCAAGGCGCCGCCGGGCGCCGGGGGCTTGGTCATCGCCATGGCCCGCTCTATCAGCTCGTGCCCGCCGAGCGGCAGCGCCATCAGCCCGTCCGGCGCGTCGTTCCTTAGCCGCTTCCGTCGGGCCACCTCGGCGACATGCCGGCGCTTCCTGCTCTCGGGTGTGCGTCGGGCTCGCTCCTGTGCCCGGATGCGCTCCCGGTTCCTTGCCCGATATTCCCGCCAATACCCCTCCCGAACCATCGTTCAGCGCACCGTGGCCTCGATGTCGAGGTCCACGCGAGCGTGGGTGTGGGGCGGCTTGGACAGGATGTCGCCCAAGCCCTTGTGGTGAGCGAGGTCGGGCGGGACGTCGCCGGGCGCCACGTGCTTCAGCGGGAAGACCTTGCCGTGCTGGCCGAGGCAGATGGGGCAGCTCCGGGCGTCAGCGGCGCTCGACCAGCGCCAGCCGGCGATGACCTCGGAGTTCTGGAGCATGTTCACCCGCTGCGCCTCGCGGTAGGCCCGCATGGACTCAGTTCGGGCGAGCCGGAGGTTCTGCCAGTGGAGCGTGGTGAGCTGCGTGTCGAGGCGCTTCGCCACCTCCACCGGACCCTGCCCGAGCGCGACTCCGTTGACGATGGTCGAGCTGGCGTCCTGCCACGTTCGGTTGGACCGTTCACGCAGAAGGGTGTTCAGCGGTGTCCCGTCGCTCGTGAAGCCCACGACCGCCTCGATGGCGTCCTCTGGCAGGACGGCCATCGAGATATGGCCGGCGGCCTTCTCGTCGCCACCCATCGAGGCCCGGATGACCTCGGTCATGTCGCCCTGCGCCTTGCCCATGGCGGCGCGCTGCGCCTCGGTGATGGAGAGCGCGCTCACCTTGGCGTAGTAGGTGAGGTTCGTTTCGAGCTGCGTGACGAGGTCTTGGTAGCGCGCTTGCTGGAAGACCCAGTGGCGGGGCGGCGAGGCACCGCGCGGGTCCATCGACGGGTGCGCCTGCTGCCACGTCTCCAGACGAGCCGTGAAGCCCTTGTAGTCGATGCGGGCTTGGTCAAGCACCTTCGAGTACGCAGCGTGCATCTGGCTGGCTGTGACGCGGTCCAGCGAGGACAGGTACGACCGCTGCTCGTCGACGAGCTGGTAGAGGTCAGCCATCGAGGCGCTCGTCGGCGCTCGGCTCGATGATGGGGTTCAGGCCCAGCGACACGATGACGTAGCGGACGGCCACGTTGAACGCCTCACTGTCGGGGTCGACGGGCGGTCCCCAGCCAGCTACGTTGACGGTGCCGAAGCGGTCGCGCCATACCACTACGGCGTCGCGGTTGAACGGCACGAACTCGGTCCGGTCTCCCTTGTGCCAGCGCATGGTCAGGCCGCGCTTGGCCCTACCTCTCCGGGCCACCGACTCCTCCGGCGATGCTCGGTGGCGGCAGGCCGGCGTCCATCACCCGGCCCTGACGCTCGGCCATCGCGTCCTCCTCCCGCTCACGCAGTTTCATCTCCTGCGTGGCGTCAATGCCCGGCATCATCGTGAGGAGCGTCTGCTTCGAGACCCCGAGCCCGTGCATCAGGCCCAGCGTCTCCAGATGTTCCTTCTCGTTGCGCGACTCCGGGTCCGCCCACGTCGGGTTGATGGACAGACGCATCAGCTCGTCGAGCCCAATCGTCAGCCCCGCGCCAGAGCCGGCGCCGTACACGATGGTCAGCGCGGCGGCCATGCGGAACGTAGCGGCCCACGGGCCACCTCCCCATACGGTGTGCCGATTGCGCGCCTTGGCGGTCAGCCCGGCCTCAGCGACCTTCAACGCCTCGCCTGACGGGTAGCCGCCAGTGAGGGTGAAGCGATGAGCCGGCGTGTTCGAGCGTGTGCCCATGCGTACGAGGGTCGCCTCGATGGCGGCCAGCGGACCCGCCGGGTTGGCGGCGTCGAACTGCCCGAAGGTGCCGTCAGTGGAGTCCGTGCGCCAGACCTCGCCCGGGGCGTTCTTCAGCCCGCTCGTGTCACCGACGCCGATGGCGTACCGCTGCGGGAAGCCGAGCTGGTCGAGGACCATCGAGAGGTCCAGCAGTTCCTTGTTCAGGCGGTTCTGCTGCGGGATGGCGCCCAAGTGCTCGGGTCGGCCGAAGTGGTCGCCGCGGGCCTTGTTCGCGAAGTGGATGACCGGGATGCCCAGCGGCTTGCCCTCGTACGTCCATGCGACCGGCCACTCAGTGTCGGTGTCGTCGAGCCAGCGGCCCCACGCCGCCTTGTCGCCTGACGAGGTGGCAAACCACTTCTCGACTCGGTCCGGGTAGTACAGGTTCATCCGGCGCACGGCCATGCCGGTCGGGTTGGTCGGGCTCTCGGCCTCGCTGTCCCACACCTTCGCGACGTACATGAGCCGGCCCTCACGATAGACCGGGTTCATCAGCTCGGGGCGGTTGAAGTGTGCGCAGACACGACCGAGCTTCGCGCTCCATTCGAGGATGACAAAGGCGTCGCCCTTCTTCGCGGCCTCGGTGTGGACGGTGAGCTGGAGGACGTCGCCCTCGTTGTGGTCCCACCAGTCAGTCCAGACCCACGCGTCGAACACTTCGCTGTCGGAGCGCACGCCCACCACCGAGAGGCGCTCGACCATGGCGTCGACGATGACCTCGCAGAAGTTCTCCTGATACGCGATGCCGTTCGCTTCGAGGTAGGTCTTCGCTCGGTCGGTCAGGTACGTGGTCTGGAGCCCGTCGTAGTACGTCTCGGCGGTGGCGTAACGGGCGAGCCGCGCTTGGTCGATGAACGCTGCCTTGCGGAGGAACGTCTGGCGCTCCTCGTCGACTGGCCCAAGGCGGGTGTCCAGCATCTTCTGGCCGGCCTGCATGGGCTCGGGATAGAGGTCAGCCACCCATCACTCCTTGTCGAGGTAGCGGGGTCCGCGCAGGGTCAGGTCGCCCTTGCGGACGACCTCCTCGCGGGGCGTCCCGATGTAGCTCTCGCTGCTGGCGGTCCCGCCACGCATGAGGTCATGGAACGCGCCGGACCACGCGTCGACTTGGTCATCGTGCTCGACCATCGGAAACCCCTCTGCCTCGTCGAGGAACGCCGTGACCCACGGCCCCTCGACCACGATGATGTTACCCGCTTCGGCCTGCGATGCGAAGGGGGCTGCGCGCGTCTCTTTGCTCTGCGTAGATGGGATGCCACGGACGTTGAAGCCTTGGAGCACGTGGCGCGAGTAGTAGTTGATGAGCGACTTGCCGGCGGCACCGGGCTCCTGCTCGATGCGGACCGCCGTGGTGGGGCCGTCCTGCTGGGCTGTCGCCCGCACGAGGTTCTCGACCCGCCCGGGACCGTAGCGCACCCGGCGCTCGTCGAGCATGTACAGGCGCCGGGTGTGTGGGTCGATGCCGAGCTTTGCCCCGACCGTCCAGTCGGGGTCGTTGTCGTCGGTCTCCTCCGTGGCGGCCAAGTCCCAGTAGCGCACCGTGCGGAGCTGGCCCTGCGGGGCAGCGCGCAACGTCTGGCCGAACCACTCGCGCTTGAACATCCCCTCCTCTCGGACGTCCCAGTCGCCACGGAGCAGGCGCGCCCGGGTGACCGGGTCGAGCTGGCCCAGTGACAGGAGGTACTCGGCGAGGTTCAGGCTTGGGTTGTCCTGCACCTTCGAGGGGATGAACACGGCGGCCGGCTCGCCACCGTCGATGTAGCGGGCCTTGACCCAATCGTGGCCCTTGTTGCCGGGGTTCGACGCCGAGCGCATCCGCAGCGGTACGTCGAGGTCTACGTCTTTGCGCAGCCGGGAGAACAGGAAGGTGAACATGCTCCGGCTGAACGACGTGACCTCGTCGAACCCGACGAACTGGAAGTCGGCCGACGCGTAGCGGTGCTTCTGGTTCTCGGTCTGGAGGTAGGCGAACGTCAGCGTCGCGCCGTCCTTGTAGATGGTCGCGTCGTACTCAGGGTTGGGGAACCGCCACGTGTGCTCGCGGTCATCCCACTTGGCGTCGGTCCCTTGGAGCCAGTCACGCGCTCGGTCGAGCAGGGCGCCCGGCAGGCTCAGGTCTTGGAAGGTCCGCCTGAACAGGATGGCGTTGTATCGGGGGACGTCGACGTATTGGAGCGCGGCCATGAGCAGCGCGTCGCTCTTGCCACCGCCGGCAGCGCCGCCGAAGAAGACGTCAAGGATATGGTCGGTGAGAAGGAACGCCCGCTGCGTAGGGTGCGGGCTATGCGGGATGTACCTCGTCCACTTCGGGGTCGTCAGCGGAGCCACTGCCGACAAGGCGCGGCTCACTTCCTCCGGGCTGAGCGATGAGACCCACTCGGACCATGACATCGAGGCTGGCCGCGAGAGCGGTGAGCTGGGTAAGGGCGTCGGCCGTTCCTGCGGCAAGGCCATGCGTGTGTTTCACCTCGACCTGTGGTGCCTGACCATCAGGGCCGACGAGCGTCAGTTCGGCCTTCGTGCCCCATTCTGCACGATGGCGGGGATGGTGCTCCAGTAGCCACTGGGCCGTCTTCTCGCTCCGGGTGGCGTGCGCTCGCACCCGGCCGATGAGGGCGATGTCGTAGTCGTTCTCGGCCTTCTCCACCGCGCCGCGGAATGCCGCGCTTCGCTTCATCCATCGAGCGAACGTGTCCCGGTCCACTTCTACGTGGCGAGCGGCCTGCGTGCGACTGCATCCGGTACTGCGCAGAACCTCGACGACGGCCTGCTGGACGAGCGGCGTGAGCTTGGTTGGTGCAACCATCAGCCCAATCCTACTCGCGGTCCTCTGACCGTATCTCGTAGCAGTCAGGCCGGTCGCACACGAACACGGCCCGGGTCCATGTCGCGCCCGCCAGCTCGTAGCGATGGAAGCCGAGCCGGCAGAGGAGTCTCCCGATGATGGTCACCGCCGGAACACCCGGCGACACAAGAGGCTGAACGTCGCAAAGGCCAGCAGGGCGCAGGCGATGACGAGCAGCGACTCGACCTGCGTCAGAGCGAAGTAGGTGATGGTCACGACATCACCGGCATATGGTCGCCGCAGGTGCGCCGGTAGCCGCCGTTCGGTCCGGTCCCTCCCGGTCTGGTCGGCCAGCCACAGGTCGCCTCTCGCCCGCAGCCCGGCTCGTCGCAGCGCCCGATGGTCGGGCAGGGCCATTCATGGCTCACGACGCAATGCGGGCACTCCACGTCGAGGGTGTCGGGTGTGGGGGTGGCGAGAGTGGCGGCGTGCATCTTGTCGCTGAAGTTGGCGGCAGCGGACCGCCACTCCGGGGTTTCTTTCGACCAGTCACCACCGCCAGCGTTGGCGATGACTCCCCATGCCTCATGGATAAGGTCGCTCGGCTCGGGTGCGGCGAGGGTGTAGCCCATCGCGTTCAGGTGGGCCAGCATGTCGGGAGCGGCGGCCTGAGCGTCGCCCATGACCATCGTCGGAGCGGCTACGGACAGCGCGACTCCGAGTGCTTGTTCCGGGGTCAGGTTCAGCGGCTCGGTCACTTCAGCTCCTCTCGGGTGGCGGTAGGCCATGTCGCACTTGACGCACGTCGGGGCCTTGTCGAGTGGTCCGCTCCACTCGTGGTCACACAGCGGCTCGGTCACGGCGTCGACCACGGAGGAAGCGCAACGCGAGATGCGCGAGTACGCCGCCCTCATCGCCGCCGAATACGTCGCCCTCGCCATCCTCGCCGCCACCCGTGAGGAGGCTTCCTCGGACCAACCCGGCCAAACGGCTCGCATCGCCATCGCCAGCCGCTCCACGTCGAGGGTGTCGGGTGTGGGGGTGGCGCGCGCGGCGAGTCGGACGAACAGTCGGCCAATCTCAGTATCGGGCGCGGTCCCGGCAATCTGACGCACCCTGTCCAGTTCCTCGGCGGTCAGCGGCTCGGTCACGGCATCTCCTCTCGGGTGGTGGCTAGGGCGGCGAGGGCGTCGTATTCGAGGGCGAGGGCGCACTTCGATGCTGCGTAGTTGTCAGCAAACCGACGATTGTGCGTCGCGCAGAGCGTCCCATCGGAGCCGTAGTAGCGGGCGCACCATCGGGGTGTGGGGGCGGCGCGGGCTAGGACTGCTTCAAGGAAGAAGCGGGCCTCTCGTACCTCGGATGGCAACGGGTTGTGCTTGCCGCCCATGTCTACTCCGGGGCCGTACCGGGCCTTGGCGATGACCAGCGATAGTGCCTCCGTCCATTCGGCCAGCGTCTCAGCACTAAGCGCCGGATACGCGGTGGTCGGCTCTCTCTCTCTCATCACCATGATGGCGGCGTCGTGGGCGGCGAAGTATCCGTCAGCGCCGATGGGCTGCGGGTCGTCGCGGTACTGGTCGTTGTGCCTCACGGGGTCTCCTCACGGGTGGCGGCTAGGGCGGCGAGGGCGACAGCGAGTTCCTCTTGGGCAGCCACGAGATTGTTGTTGGCGATGTAAGTGGACGCCTGAACGACGCAGCGCCGTGCCTGCTCCACGTCGAGGGTGTCCGTCAGCGGCTCGGCAGTCACGCCGGCACCGGGTACAGGTAGAGTGGCGCGGGTGGCGTGCCCGTGATGCTCGCAGTCGGTGGCGTGGCAGCCGGACGTGCAGTCGTC
>Ga0163150_10001359_pt1 | contig 41610 bp, 28 predicted proteins | sample OliLakLV19P2IB_FD_148628 | JGI IMG/M metagenome (GOLD analysis project Ga0163150, IMG submission 148628) | Freshwater microbial mat bacterial communities from Lake Vanda, McMurdo Dry Valleys, Antarctica - Oligotrophic Lake LV.19.P2.IB | ecosystem: Environmental > Aquatic > Freshwater > Lake >... | reverse complement strand
CAGCACCCACAAGATGCCATCGAGTATTTGCCGTGGGTTCCGCCGCGGTCGACCCGTCGTCGCCGGCTCAGGAAACACATCGGCAACCAATTTCCAGTCTTCATCCGTTAACAACAAGCGAGCCATCGCGAAGCCCTCCTTGGCAAGAAACGAGTGTTTCCACACAGCATCGCTCAAGTACGATTTAACTCAAATACCAGTTTTGGGACAAAGCCTAGCTACGACGACGCATGCTGCACATGCCGATCAAGCTCAAGCCAGCCATCACGAGCGAGGAAGGCTCGGGTATGCACGTGAGGGTGATATCGTCGACGACAAACGCCTGATCGCCGCCAGCCGGATTATTCATGCCGGCAATCATCGACACACGCGCTCGTACTTCGGCTGCGTTAGCCGGCGCGATCGCCATGGCCATATACTCCTTGTAGTCAAATGGCAGGCCATTATCGAGGAGCAATGCGGTCATGGGATTGATATCGCCGCTCAGTGGGATGATACTTCCGCCGGCATCAAGAAACTCAAGCGCCAGTTCGTGCCCTGCTGCCAAGTGACCAGGACCACCACCGGCCCAACCCGTTAGTGTGTACTTCTTGCCTGGAGTGGCTGGGTGGTCCTGATAAAGGTCGACCGTGATAGGTCCACGCACAGTGGTTCCCGCAAAGGCTTTGAAGAATGCGCCGCAATCAGCGGTTGCCGGATTGTTGCTGCAGCCATTGGGGCGAGCCGGATCGCCGAGGGCACCAGTGGTCTGCGGAGTCGGCGAACCGTTGGCGAAACTCTCTACCGTGACTCCGTCGACGAACGGGCCAAAGATCGTCGTCGTTCCTACGTAGGTCCAAGAAGCTGGCTGGGGTATGAAGGTGGTGGGATTAGCGCCTGTCGTGTTCTGCACTGCCACGGCATCATCAAGGTAACCGTTATTCAAGGCACCGCCGATGATCACAACTTGGCCATTGGCCGAACTCGTGCCAACCACGAAACCCATGGCTAAAAACAAGATTAACTGTCGTTTCATTAGAACCGTCCCTCCCACAAACGAGGTCACTCAAAGAGAATTCCGTAAAGCACACCTTTACGTAGTAAGAAAAGTAGTCGCAATGCTTTCAGATAAGTCGGCCTGCCATGCTTGTGGCCAGGATTGAAAGCGCTTGCGGCTGTAGTTTATCAAGAGAAATTTCGCTTTGCAACTTTTTTCTGGTCAAAAACCAGCATCTAGCGACAGCTCGCTTCGGCAGTCGTCCGCAGCCTGCAAAAGAACACCTAAATCCTTTTCGCACAAGAAGATACCACAACAATGCGGGAAGTAAGGCGACAGAAATCGATACTCGGTCACGCCCACTTTATCGCAGTGCCATCTTTGGCAACTCATCAGAGAAAATCTTACGAAAGCGCTTGCAATTACTTTTTTTCGTCATTAGGATTCAGTTTGAGGGGGGAACTTATCGCTCGTTGATTATAATCAAAGTTGCTGTGTAACACTTTTCTTCTCGACTGTTTCTTAATGAATGTGCCTATCACTAATGGCATCCAACAGAATTTGACACCGCTTTCAGGCAATACGTCGCGTGTTGGGGCACACAGGCGGCAACCTGCCGACTTATTTCCAAGACGTTTTTTCGGAGGGTCATGATTGGGGTCTTGGTGAGTAACCGTCAACGTGCAGGACAACTCTTTTTGGGAAGAGTCTTTTGGGGAGAAGAGAGAGGCTGGGGAAATTGCGATGCGGACTGTGATCCGTTCGTTAGTGTTTTTACTTTTCTGATCTACTAACTGTGAGGTGCTCTAATGAAGAAGACTTTGGTCTTGGCTTTCCTGGGCTTGGTGGCCTGTGGAATGAGTGTGGCGAATGCACAAGAAGTGCTCATTAATGGCAAATTCAACGATCTTGAACCCGGTGGTACTCAGCAATTTGGTCAAACGCCGACCGGCTGGACCGTGGTTGCTTCGCGTGGTGCGGACCTTGCTTACCAAGACTTGCTTGCGTCGGAAGGTTTTCCCGATGTCGATGGTGGTGGGTCGGGCCTGTTCTTCAAGGCCTTCACGGGTAACCCCCCTTGGGATCCCACTGCTGGCGATGTTGACGGTAGCATTTATCAGGACAACCCGGGCACGCCGGGCATGAAGTACATCCTCACCGGCTTTTTCGGCGCTGAGGCAAATTACTCAGGCTTGAACACTCCTGGTGGGCAATCAATCTTGGCCCTCGATTTTCTTGGTGCGGGTGATACTCTCATCGGCAGTGCGGAGCTCGATCTCGAAGCGGCTGGTTTGGGCGGACCCAATCCAGGCTTGAACTATGAAGAGTTCATGTTGATGGCTACCGCGCCCGCTGGCACGGTGGAAGTTCGCACTCGCATCACGATGCTAGACGGCGTGTTCTTCCAGGATCCTGGCCAAGCTTTTGTGGCCGACTGCTTGTCGCTCCGCTGCGTTCCCGAACCGACCACTGCTCTGTTGGCTGGTTTGGCTTTGGTTGGGCTCGTGGTCCGTCGCCGCAGTGCCTAGTTTTTTTAGATATTAAGAAGTATCAATGCGGCAGACTGCGGCTTTTGAAAAAAGGTTGGGTCGAATACTTCTTGAGACGCGTAATCGCTGGGCACCCCCGCCGCTGGGGTGCCCAGCATTTTTTCTTTTCGATTTTTTCTGTTGGTTGGCTAATGACGCTATAACTGACATTTCTACACTTAAGCTTCGCCCTGCGGTCAGTTCGTCCGCAAATTTCTTGGCGGATCGGCACTTTCCAATCATAATAGTACATGGACCTCAGCGTCCGACTATTCATTGAGGCGAAGTCATTACCGTCGACCGTCAGACTGGAAACGCTTTGCACTATGTGTGCTGCCAAGGGAGGTTGGCACACTCACGGGAACGGAACATCTGAGACTAGCTCCTTTTATTCGGTGGGGACATCCTCTTGAAATCCATTGTTACACTTTTTGAACGACCACTTCGTTGCTCGCTCGTTGTACTAGGTTTCTTCTTGGCGACGAATGCTGCGCGCGGAGACATGACTAGGGCGCGGCTGTGGAATGAGCATCTGCTGCATGCGATCAGTATTGATACGGCCCGTCCGACGGTCCACGCGCGGAATTTGTATTCTCTTTCGAACGCCATGTACGATGCCTGGGCAGCGTATGACTCAAACTCTATTCAGTACTTGCATCAAGAAAAGGTGCTCGGTGGTGGCGATATTAACGCGGCCCGCGACGAAGCCATCAGCCATGCGGCCTTCAATGTGATCTTGCATCGCTTTGTGTTTGGTCCCGCCGGCAATGGCCCAGGGGCGTTCGAGACGTTAGTCGATATTCGCACACAAATGATCGACTTGGGTTACAACCCAGACTTCACTTCCACGGTTGGCAATTCGCCCGCCGCCTTGGGAAATCGCGTTGCCCAGTCGATTATCAACCAGGGGATGAGCGACGGGGCGAATGAGGCCGGCCGATACGCGAGTCCGCCCGGCATGTTTGTGCCCGTGAATCCTCCGATGATTTTTGAGAATCCGGGCACGACGATGAACAACCCCAACCGTTGGCAACCGCTCCAATTCTTGGGCGGTCGCATCGATCAGTTTGGCAGGCCCATCAACGAAGCCACACAAAGACATTTGACGCCGTTTTGGGGCCAGGTCACTCCGTTTGCGATGACGGCTGCAGACATCAGCTCGAACGGTGTGTACCACGACCAAGGCACCCCCCCAGGACTCAACGACCGCCCCAACGAGGCTAAGTTCAAAGCCGATGCGTTGCAGTTGATTCGGCTGTCGGCCCAATTGGACCCGAACGACGGCGTGGTGATTGATATTTCGCCGGCCACGCGCGGCAATACTCCCAATGCGCCGTTCACGGAGAGCTATGACCAAGTGGGTTACGCCGTGAATCCTTACACGGGCTTGCCTTATGAGCCTGAATTGGTCCGGCAAGGTGATTTCGGTCGCATCATGGCTGAATTCTGGGCCGATGGTCCCCGTTCGACGGCCCCTCCGGGTCACTGGAACGAAATCCGCAACGAAGTCACCGACAAGATGGAATTGCTGGGAATCACGAAACAGATTGGCGGGAGCGGCCCGGTCGTGAGTGACTTGGAGTGGGACATCAAGAGCATGTTCGCGCTCAATGGCGGTTTGCACGACGCGGCGATTGCCGCCTGGAACCATAAAGGGGTTTACGACTCTTCGCGGCCGATTTCTTTTATTCGTTATATGGGGCAACTGGGCCAGTCGAGCGATGCGGGTGGTCCTTCGTACCATCCCGATGGTTTGCCGTTGGAGGCGGGGCTTGTGGAAGTAGTCACGGCGGCAACCACGGCTGCCGGAGAGCGTCACGAGCATCTGGCTGGCAACGAAGGCAAAGTCGCGATTCGTTCTTGGCAAGGCGCGATTCCTGGCATCGCCCCGTTTGATGATCCCTCGGAACTCAGCGGCGTGGGTTGGATTCTCGCCGAGGAGTGGATGCCGTACCAATTGAACGGCTTTGTCACGCCACCGTTCGCGGGATACGTCTCCGGGCATTCGACGTACAGTCGCACGGCCGCTGAAATTCTCACGCTGCTGACCGGCTCGGAGTATTTCCCGGGGGGAATCTTGGAATACGACATTCCGATGGGCTCGGGACTGGACTTTGAGTATGGTCCGATGACGCCCGTGCAACTCCAGTTTGCAACCTACTTCGACGCCTCGGATCAGGCTTCGCTATCGCGTGTTTTCGGTGGCATCCATCCGGCCGCCGATGACTTTGCCGGCCGACGAATTGGCCAACTCGTCGGTCCTGAGTCGTGGGCATTGGCGATGCAGTATTTTTCAGGGCGTTTAATCCCCGAGCCCGCGAGTTGCGTATTGTTGGTGGTCGCCCTCGCTTGTGCCGGGCACTGCCGTCGGTTACGAAAGTGATCCTGCTCGTGATTGCCAATCCAACGATAATGCCAGCAGATGCTCGTGCGAGCAGCCGCAGCCAGCGCGGTGCGTGCCGCCTCGCGCTATTCGTTGGTTTGCCAATCATTCTTCTCGCCCATGGCGCGAATTCAGCGGTCGCGGTGCCGACCTTTGCCGACGTGACAACCACGGCGGGAATTGTTTACCCGCTACCCGCAACAATTCCGCCGCTGGGCGATGATTCTATTTCCCAAACGGGAGGCGCTGCGGCTGGCGATTTTGACAACGATGGCTGGCCCGATCTGTTTATCACGCGCCAGTGGGACGCGCCATTCTTGTATCGCAATAATCAAGACGGCACCTTCTCGGATGTGACCTCAACGGCCTTCACCGCTGGCCTGCCCGGACCAAATACTGGTGGCGCGAATTGGGGCGACATCGATAACGACGGCGACTTGGACCTGCATGTGAGTAACGTCTTCAACGGTCAGGGGAACCAACTGTATATCAATGATGGTGCTGGCCACTTCGCGGACCAAGCAACTGTGCGCGGTGCCCAGTTGGGAGGAACAAACGTCGCCTCGACCAGCGCTTCGTTCGGCGACTATGATAATGATGGTTATCTCGACATGTACGTGACCGAATGGCGCGGATTATCGGGATATACCGCGAATCCCCCGCAAGCCCGACTACTGCGCAATTTGGGAGCCGCCCAACCGGGATATTATACCGATGTCACGGCCGCTTCGGGCGCTGCCATGGGTCCACTCAGTGGGCTACCCGTCTATCAAAGCAATTCCTTTACCCCCCGCTTCGTCGATTTCGATCGGGATGGTCACTCAGATATTGTGATCACCAGCGATTTTGGCACCTCGCGACTTTTCTGGAACGATGGAGACGGCACCTTCACCGATGGTACATCGGCCATCGCCAACACCCGCGGCCTGAGCGATATGGGACTGGCCATCGGCGACTATGATGGCGATGGCATGTTGGACTGGTTTACCTCGGATGTTTGTCATCCCAGCGACTGCACGACAACTTCCGGAAATCGATTGTTCCGCAATTTTGGTAACCGGGTCTTTCTCGAATCGTCAAACTTTGCCGGCGTTCGTGATGCCGGTTGGGGTTGGGGCACCGAAATGCTCGACTACGACAACGACAAAGATCTCGATATCGTTGTGACGAACGGCTACTACACCGGCCCCACGGTACCCGCCGGATATGAGAACGATCCCGTGCGGTTATTCAGAAATAATGGTCAAGGGCCTTTCTTGACCACCTTTACCGACGTCGCGGCCAGCGCGGGTATCACCGACACTTCGCAAGGGCGCGGACTGCTGAAATTTGACTACGACCGCGATGGCGATCTCGACATCTTCATCGTCAATAACTTTCAAGCTCCGGTGCTGTACCGCAACGACGGTGGCAACCAGAACAACTGGTTGCAGATTGAAGCCCTCGGCACGATTTCCAACGCCGATGGCGTGGGAGCGTTTATCACGGTGACCCCCGATCTGGCGTTTCCCAATAAGAAGCTTGTCCATGAAGTCACGCTGAGCAGCAGCTTCCTTTCCCAGAGCGAACCGCTCGCCCACTTTGGCTTGGGTCCAAACGCCGATCTTATCGACTTGATCCGGATCGAATGGCCGGCGAGCGGGATCGTCCAAGAATTCCATGACGTGTCACCCAACCAACTGCTCACAATCAGGGAAACCCATCCCTGCGACTTTAATCGTGATGGCGAAATCAACGGCGCGGACCTCCTCGTGTGGAGTCAATCTTACGGATTGGACAATTTTGCTGACGCGGATGGCGATGGCGATAGCGATGGGGCCGACTACCTCGCTTGGCAGCGCAGCACCGGACCCGGCGCTCTGGCCGCTATTGTGTCCCCCACGGCAGTACCGGAACCCACAACTTCGTCGCTGGTTTGGCTGGTCGGGATGGTGGTTAGCCGCTTACTTGGTGGGCGGTCTCAGCGCGACCTGTTTGGCAGTTGAGAGGGCGGAGCGCCCCGCCCGGTGGATTGCTCAAGCGGTTTAGCATAAAATTGGGTCTGACCGACCGGCTGGCAGTCGCACAGAGGGCGTGTCGCAGCCTTCACATTTAACGCGAGAAAAATAGTTAGGAAAGCGCTTGCAATCCGGGCGGAGTATGTCTAAAATCCTGATAGACTGTACATGGCTCATCCGTCCCTTGTCTGATTGATATTCTTCGGCATTTGTGTCTTGGAGGTTGGCGTTCTTGCTGCTTCGTGATCGCTGTTTCTGGGGTTTCGATAAGTTTGACTTGCGCTGACTCCTGAAATAATTATCGTGCAGTGAGTATCGCTTGCAGCTAGAGATGTCACAAACATCGTGTGGATGAGAAGCAAATAGGCGAACGACTGGGCCTCTTAGCGGGCAGCAGAGGTCTGGCGAATTGAGGCGTTAGCAATTGAGGTGCCCCCTCCCCGGTAGGCACTTTGATTTCTACGTGAGCATGTTTTGAGGCGTACGGCTAATCAAGTGACGTCTGCGAGATGGGAAAATCCGTCGCGGGTTCCCAGGAACGACCGGGGTACTCATCAAACAATCAACTTAGAGAACTCTTAGAGGGAGTAACCTGATGAAACGAATGTTTTTTATGTTCGCCCTGACTGCCCTGGCGTGCAGCGGTGTCAATCGAGTATCGGCCGTCGAACTCTTAGTTAGCGGTAATTTTGAAAACCCTGGCGGTGCCACCGGAGAAATCCCGTTCTGGACGCTGGTTGAAACCGTGACCAACTCGAGTGCATCGGTAAATTCGGCCGAGCTTACTGGCTCCGCGCCGGACTTTCAACTCTTCTTGAGAGCCTTTGCTGGCGGGACCGGTCTTGGTCCAGCGGATGGAAACTTCGATGGCGATGGCGACGTGGATGGCCGCGACTTCCTTTTGTGGCAATGGGGCGGTTCGCCCACTCCTGGCAGCGCGGGTGATCTATCAGCCTGGCAAACGAACTATGGTAACAGTGGCGGGGCGAACATGGTCAACGCTCGCCTGATTCAAAAGGCACCAGCCGTGGTCGGCGACACCTATACGTTCCAAGGCACTTCGACCTTCGAGGAGTACTACTCGGGCTTTGTAACAACGCTCGGTGACGCAAGCCCGTTCGGGCAGATTGCTTCGCCAACCACGACCCAGTTCCGTATGGAGTTTCTTAATTCGGCGGGCAATGTGATCGGTTCGCCGACCATTCTTGATCTCCGCCCTGAGCAGACCTTCCCCGGCTTCCCCGTGGTTCACTCGCCCTTGGTCGCCGTGGCTCCCGCGGGAGCAGTCGATGTTCGCGTGGCCGCCGAAGCGTTGAACATGGTTTGGAATGGCTCTTCGGTGCAGGGAGAAGGAAACGTGGGTACTTTGCAATCCGCTTTTTTTAATGATTTTTCGTTGAGCCGATCTGGGGCACCGGGCACGCCGCTTTTGAGCAACGGGGATTTGAACCTGGGTACCCCCAGTGCGCTCGACTTCTGGAACCGGGTCGAAACTGCCTGCTGCAACGGAGAGGTCCAGCGTACAGCCGGCTTCGCCAATCACACCCCTGGTGGCACGCTGGGCGTGTGGTTGAGCCCGTTCTTTGGTTCACATCCTGTTTTTCAGCCCGATCCCGTGGATGGCAGCATCTCGCAAACGGTTAATGCCGTGGCCGGTGGTACGTACAACTTCTCAGGTTGGATGAGATTTGAGCAGAACTACTCGGGCGGTGTTGATACCATCAGCGCTGCGAGCACAGGTTTCCTGGCGGGTATGCCGTCGCCTACTCAAAGCTTGATCACACTCGAATTTCTTAACAATTTGGGCGAGGTGATTCAGTCCTCGGTCATTGACGTGAAAGAGGAACGCCAAGCCCTTGCCTCGTGCGGCGGCAATGCCAATAGCCAATTGTGTGGCCCAGCCGGCAACGGCTGGACCCAGCATACGTTCTCCAACGTGATTGCCCCTGTTGGCGCGGTCGAGGTACGGCTACGAGCCGATATGATCGATGGCGTATTCAATACAGACCCGCAGCAATCGGCCTTCTGGGATGATTTTTCGCTCGACGGACCGACGCCTCCGCCGTTGTCCGCCTTAGCTTCGGTTCCCGAACCGACTTCTCTGGCGCTAGTGGCCCTTGGCTTGGCTGCTATGGGCCTGGGTCGGGGAAGGCGAGTCAGCTAAGTAAGTTTGTCTGAACAAGAAGAGACCTCCCTTCACCCCTCCTTAGCCACAAATCGTCAGTCATGGCTGAGGAGGGGGATTTGGGGATTACATAAAAATGGACAGGCGAGCTGCTTGTCACAATGGACTACCTTGGAAAATTTGGAGTAGCGTCATCATGTCCCGTTCAAACCGTCTGCTGCAACGCGGTTTTACGCTCGTGGAGTTGTTGGTCGTCATCGCGATCATCGGCGTGTTGGTGGCGCTGTTGTTGCCAGCCATCCAGGCAGCCCGCGAGGCAGCTCGGCGGACTCAGTGTATGAACCAAGTTCGGCAGATGGGCATCGCCCTGCAGAACCATGTTAGTGCGCAGAAGGTCTTCCCGACCGGGGGCAATGTTCCCAATCCCAGCATTGGGGATTACACTTCCGGGGGGACAAATAATCCGGGCAGACCCAATGGTCCCAACAAGCAGGGGTTGGGCGCTTTTTATCAGTTACTGCCTTACCTGGAACAGAACGCCGTAAAAGGGCTTACCAAACAGGAAGACCTGCTAAAAGTAGGAATTTCCCTCTATAACTGTCCTTCCCGCCGAACCGGGATATTCAGTAGCTCATCAGGTGTGCAGCTTACCGACTATGCCACGGTACAACCAGTCATAAGAACCTCTTCCTGCTCATCTTCCGCGCTAGTTCCACTGGACCCGCCATGGTGGCCGCTGACTTCAGCTAGTGCTGGTTTGTCTATTGCCAACTACTGGTGTGGTTCAAACCCGCTTGTTGCAGGTACGTGGGGCACGGATCCTGCTAGAAACGCCAATTATGGCGGAGTGATTGTGCGGACGCCTTATCGAATTAGCGGATGCTCGCCGGGTGTGGTTTGCGAATCGGCAACGGCTACGACACCGGCCAGGGGTGAAATCGTGCCCGGCTTTCCCACCGCCGTGAAGCCCAGCCAGGTGTCCGATGGCATGAGTAATACCATGGTGATCAGCGAGAAGGTGGTCCGCTTTGACTTATACGAAGGCCAAAAACCACCCCCACCCGACGACGCCGGTGGTCAAGTCTCTGACGATCGCGGTTGGTCCGACGGTTGGGATCCCGACTCGGTCCGCTTTGCCGGCCTGCCTCCTATTAGCGATAGTGACCAGGGAGTCTGCTTTAATCCCGCTCCGGCGATCCGGGGGACCTGCATTGGAATCGGGGGCACTATACCTGTGCTGTTCTTTGGTTCGGCGCATCCTGGTGGCGTGAACGCCGTCTATGCCGATGCCTCGGCGCATTTCATCAACTTTGATGTTGATTACTTGATTTTCAATGCCCTCGGCACGCGGGATAATGGCGAAGTGCTCGATATGTCGCAACTATAACAGAGCTGCTCAACTTTTTTTACTTGCACCCCGCAGTAGACTCGATCTTCTGGCGGGGTGTTTTTTTGTGGGAAATGCGTGATGAGATTTTCTCGTGTATTGTCCGTGGTCGTTTTTTTCTGGAGACAGTCATTCCCGCGCAGGCGGGAATCCAGATGGAGGAAGCAGGACTGGGTTCCCGCCTGCGCGGGAATGACGCTGTACAGCGCGGGAATGACTTTGTTGGTTCAGTTGGCCTGGGCCGAGCCCTCTTTTCACGACCAACACGTCGTCTTTGAGAATAGCGCTGCCGAGGATTCGTATTTTCACAGCACGGCTCACGTCGTCGCGCCGAGTGAATTGGCGCAAGTTGACGGCAAGTGCCCCGTCGAAAGCAAACATTTTGTCAGCCCCGGCAATGCACTGCGGCTGAAATGGAAATCGGTGCGGGGCGCGGATTGGCAGATGACGATTCGCCTGCCGATGCGAATTGGCCCGCCGCTCTCTGTTGCCGGCGATACGATCTCCTTGTGGTGTTACTCCGAAAAAGGGCTGACGGCAGAAGCCGCGCCGAGCTTGCGAATCTACGATGCCGACGGAGCGACACTGCCCGACATGCCACTCTTGGCTGCCGGCGAGAGTTTGCCCGCGGGACAATGGACCCGGCTCGACTTTCCGTTGCCAAACTTTGCCGGGATGTATCGCAGCACGACCGATTCGGGATTCAACCCGCGGCGCATCGGCCAGATTGCTTTTTGCCAACGGCTGGATGACGGCGCGGAACATGTGCTGTATGTCGATGACATTCGGGTGGTTAGCGGTAATCATTCTGCAAAGAACCCCTCCCCTAGCCCCTCCCGCGAGGGAGGGGAATTAGCGGCACCAACCGGCTTGATTGTGGATGGCCAGGATCACCATTGCGATCTTGTCTGGAAACCGAGCACCGGCGACGTGTTGAGTTATCGCATTTACCGCTCAACCGACGGCAAGAACTACACGCCGCTTGCGACTCGGCCCAGCAATTCGCCGCGGTGCGTTGATTTCTTAGGCTCGAACAAGACCGCCTGGTACAAGGTGAGCGCGATTGATGTCCAGAACAATGAGTCGCCGTTGTCAGAGGCGGTCGAGGGTACAACGCGCACGTTCACCGACGATGAACTGCTCAGCATGGTCCAGCGGGGTTGCTTCCGCTATTACTGGGACGCGGCCCATCCCAACGCAGGGATGGCGCTCGAAGTGTTTCCGGGGGATCAAGATTTGGTAGCCTTGGGTGGCTCGGGGTTTGGCATCTCCGCGCTGGTTGTGGCCACCGAACGGGGTTTCATCACGCGCGAAGAAAGTGTCGAACGGCTGCTCAAGATTGTGCGGTTCCTGAACAAAGCAGATCGCTTTCACGGCGTGTGGCCTCATTTTCTCGATGGCCGTACGGGCAAGGTTTGGCCGTTGTTTGGTAAATACGACAACGGCGGCGATCTGGTCGAGACTGCTTTCTTGATGCAGGGCTTGCTCACCGCGCGGCAGTATTTTTCGCAAGACACACCCGCTGAGCGCGAGATTCGAGATACCATCACCACGATGTGGGAAGAAGTTGAGTGGGACTGGTATCGCAAAACGCCCGACGGCGAAGTGCTGCTCTGGCATTGGTCGCCCGATCATGAATGGCACATTAGCCATCCGCTCGTCGGTTGGAACGAAACGATGATCATTTACTTGCTCGGCATCGCGTCGCCGACGCACCCGATTCCGGCGAGCATGTACCACACGGGTTGGGCGGGCCAATCACAGTTCGCGGTCGATTATCGGCACGGCTGGAGCCGCACGACCGATGGCGATCATTATACGAATGGCCACACCTATTACGGCCACAAGCTCGACGTGGGTTGCGGCACGGGGGGCGATTTGTTTTTTGCCCAGTTCTCGTTCTTGGGATTTGATCCACGCGGGATCAAAGACAAGTACACAAACTATTTTCACAACAACCGACAGCTCTCCCTCGTGAATCGCGGCTACTGCATGGCGAATCCGCGCGGCCGCAAGGGTTACGGCCCCGATTGCTGGGGACTGTCCGCCGGGATTAACTCGGGGGGCGGCAAACCGCAGCCGCGCGACGACAGCGGCACAATCTGTGTTTCCGCGGCACTCGGCGTCATGCCCTACACGCCGGAGGAATCGCTGGCCGCGCTCAAGCATTACTACCGTGATCTTGGAGCAAAAACTTGGGGTGCCTACGGCTTCCACGATGGCTTCAATCAGACCACCGATTGGTACGACGAATTTTACATGGGCTTGAATCAAGCTCAGATCGTCGTGGGAATCGAGAACCACCGCAGCGGCTTGTGCTGGGAGCAGTTCATGAAGAATCCGGAGATCAAGCCGATGCTCGACGCGATTGGCTTCGTGCCGGATGAGGATGAGCGGAAATAGTCATTCCCGCGCAGGTGGGAACCTAGTGAAGTGTCATGTGCTTGCTCTACTGGGTTCCCGTATGCGCGGGAATGACGTGTGCTGGTTTCCGGCTCTGTGGCCGCAATTCACCGGCGGTATACAATAACAGCGAAGACTTCTCTCGAAAACGGAACAGCAATCATGCGAAATCAGGCCACACTCGTCACGGCGTTGCTGCTGGGGCTGATCGGTTCGTCGACTCAGGCGCAAACATTGGAAGCCGCGCGGGACGACCAGATCAATCGCTTGAAAAACTACGTGCTGGCCGCGATTCAGCCCTCGGGTTTGGTGCGCGACTCGCTGGTTTTGAACGGCAGTAGTTTTCACCCCGCCTCGCCCGATGCGGCGGGTTTTGCCTTGTTGGGATTGAGCGCGCTCAATCACGTGGGTCAGCTCCCCGACGCCGAGCAGCGCGTGATCAACATTTTGTCAGCCCACGCCGGACAAACAGCCGGCGTGAATCCCGACCGCTCCGCCGATGGGCATTTTCTTCACTGGATGAACCTCGCCAACGGCTCGCGCGCTTCAGGCGGTTGGCCCGTGGAATATACGTCGATCGGTTCGGCGCTCCTCGTGGCGGGCGCGCAGTTCGCGCGGAATCATTTTCCCGAGAATCCCACGATCGCGTCGTTGACGGATCAACTGACCAATAGCATCAATTTCAACGCGGCCATCCATCCCAATCTCGGCGGCGGTATTTATCTAAAAATGAACCAATTCGGCGGCGGGCTCACCGGCACCACGCAGCCGTGGAACGAATACATGCTGGTCGAGAGCCTCGCCCTGCGGGAAGCTGACAATGAGCGGGCCTTGGCAATCAAAGATCGCTGGCTCGACACCACCACGTTACCCAAGCGATCTTTTGGCGGCATTCCGACCTTAACAGATAATGCGAGTAGTTACGCACCTGCCTTCTGGGTGCAGCAAATGCATTTCTTTAACGGCGACTTTCGGCATAGCACCGAGTTCGAGACCTTCTTCGAGAATCAACAGCAAGCGGATGCTCTCTATTCAAGCAACAACTTGGGCCAAGCGTTCCGCTATGGTTTGACTGCCGGCGTAAGTCCCCAAGGTTATAGCGCGGATGAAATCGGCAATCATCCCAACAACGTCTTTTCACCGGAGGCCGTCGCCGCGTGGGGCGACATGGACACGTTCCTCGAATTTTACAACAGCCAGTTTCCCACCACCGATCCGCGCTACAAGTACGGACTGGTCCGCGAATCGGCCACGCAACCCACTTGGGTTCCCAACGACGCGGGGCTGGTGGACCACTTGTTCTTGTTGTTCGGCTTGGTCGAAAGCATCGATCCCGACTTCTTCGCCGACCGCGTTTTCCCCGGCTTACGCGCGGGCGATTTCGATTACGACGGCGACGTGGATGGCCGAGATTTTCTGGTTTGGCAACGCGGGGATTCCCCGACCGCATTCAGCGCATCAGACTTGGCGGATTGGCAAACCAACTACGGTGCGCCGCCACTCACAGCGGCCACGACCGCCGTTCCCGAACCCGCAACCGGTATTTTCTTTGGCCTGGTCGCAGGGGTGTTGGTGTTGTGCCGTTGGAGATAAGTAGCCGTCATTCCCGCGTAGGCGAGAATCCAGATAGCGGCCTGAAAACTGGGTTCCCGCCTACGCGGGAATGACGAAGTAGAAGTGGGTTCAACGACTGCGGCGAAGCATTAACCCCGCCATGCTCAAGGTGAGCAGGCTATATGTTGCGGGCTCGGGGATGGAAACCGCTGCCAGGCCGACCGCGCCGGAGTAGCCGCGTTGCCAACGCAGGAAATCACGGCCATCCACGTCGCCATCGCCGTCGGCGTCACCAGTGGCGGGCGAGGCGTTAAACGCGGTGCCGTAGCCGTTTTGCCAAATCGCCAAGTCGGTCCCATCAGTGACGCCGTTGCCATTAAGATCGCCGTCGACATAAACTTCGTCGAGCGCGGAGCTCACCTCGGCGAGCGATGCGAAAAATTGGCTGCCGCTTTCCACCCCTTGGTAGCGATCAAGGTATTCCAAGAAGGCCATGGTCGAGAGTGCCATGTTCCAATTGTCGGCGAAGGACGGAACTTGTGTGGGATCAGTGGCTCCTGTGGCCCATTGCGCGGAGTCAGCAAGTCCCTGTGGACCATCAAGTCCGCCGCCAAGACCGTTGTCAAGCAAGTATCGCAAGGCCTCTTCCGAGTTCTCCGCGCCGGCCAAGAGCGCGAAGGATGCGCTCCAGGGCATGAACAAATTGGGCTGCCCAAAGTTGTTGAACAAATTGTAGGGCTGATAACCGGCGGCACCCTGGCCCGCGTCGGCTTGAAAGAAATTCTCGCGGCCGAGTTGATCCAACTTGGCGGCCACGTCGGCTTCGTATTTCTCGAAGTTGATCCACGGGTTCCGCGCCAGCGAGCGGTTCGGGTAGCTATCGACTCCCAATTCCGAAGTATCGACAAACAGATTCAGGAGCGCTTGCACAAACGGGGCGCGATAGTCGGTGCCGAACGAGTAGACCAAGTATTTCTGATCGGTGTTGACCAGCGAGGCGTTCACCCGGCCGGTGTCTTTGTTCCACTGATTCTCCAAGGGAACATGAAACGTGTCCGACAGCTCACCAGCCATGGCGATGACTTTGTTCTCGTTGGTGAAGCCGCTGTAGGTGCAGCAGCCAAAGCTCGTCGTGGGTTGAAAATAGGCTTGCCGAAACGCGCCGGCGGTGGTGAACGCGGCGAAGTTGAAGCGGTCTTGCAGCGCGTCGATTTGTGTGCTCAGCAGAGCGGGGGTCGCGGCTTGCGATTTGTAGTTATGCAACGCCAACGCGATGAACGCCGCGTCGATGGTCGATTCCTCGTGGTCGGTGACCGGGGCTGCGGTCACGAAATCCAAGAATCGCGTCGGCAGGTACGTGGTTTGATTGCGGTTGGAGTTGAGCGAGGTGACCAGTTGGCCCATGTAGCTGTCGGCCTCGGATTGCGTGACCCAACCGCGACGGATCGCGGCGGGGAGCGACCAGACCACGCCGGTCGTGGTGTTGAGTGCCCCCAGCACGGCGTTGTCGGACGAGTTGGGAATCAGCCCGCTGGTCTTGCTCCGAGCCGCCCAGAGAGCATGGAACTGGCGCTTCGCCAACCGTTCGATCACGACATCAATCGGCGCGGTCGCGGGGTCGATGCTGGGACCGTTTTCAATCAGCGAAAAGTTGTCGAGATAGAGCGAACCGCTGGCGGCACCAAAGTTGGCATCCACTAAAAAACTCAACGCGAAAGTGCGTTCAAGATCGGGTGAACCCGTCACATTCCAGCCGGAGGCGAGGTTGAGCGGCGCTTCAATTTTTGTCCAACCTCCGACGGGGAGCGTGTAGCTCCGCTTGGCGCGATGGCTGTTGGAATCGCGGTAGTCCTTGAGTTCCAAGGAAAACGTGAGCGGGGTGGCCGTGTCGTTGCGAACATAGCCTTCGAGGGTCTGATATTGGGTGAGATCGCGATCTTGGCGATAGCCGGGGGTGCCGTTAACTTCGCTGGAGAATGTTTGAAAAAACCGGAAGGCGTTGTTGGGAATCGAACCAAGATTCGCGCGATACGCACCGGTGCCCGATTGCACGATCGAGGATTGCTTGGTGAACGTGACATTCTCACCCGCGGTAAACGGCCCGCCCCAAAGATTGCGTGAGTCGGAGCGTTCACCGTCAAAGAGAGGCACAAACCCCAGGTCACCCGCGACGAGCACGTTGGCCACCAAGGAGATCACGCCGAGCGCGCAGCAAGCGGTCAACAGTTGAGTGAAGAGCCAACGTCGCATGAGATGTGTTACCGCCTAAAAAGCCAACCACGCTGAAAAGCCCGCCGCAGAGTGCCTATTACAACTCTACGATGACCTGATGCGTGCGTCCATCATTCAGGAGCGGAACGTGGGCACCCGCAGCATTGGTGATGACCGCATTACCATCGCAGCACGCAGCCTTGACGCCCCGCTGATTGCCGTGGGGGTTGCGAATCGTGATTTCGTACGTGGTCTGACTTGGGTTGACACGATAGCGAATCTTGCACTCGGGCCAGTCGGCGGAGATCGAGGGATCGATGCGTAACTCCGTGCCGTGTTCCAAGTGCAAGCCGAGAATCGACTCAACGGCCACGCGGAACATCCAACCCGCCGAGCCGGTGTACCACGTCCAGCCTGCCCGACCGACGTGAGGGGCAAAGCCGTAAACATCAGCGGCCACCACGTAGGGTTCCGACTTATAAACATCCACCGCTTGCGGCGAATCACCGTGGCTCACCGGGGAGAGCATTTTGAGCAGTTGGCAAGCACGACTCCCTTGGCCCAGCTCGGCGATCGCGCGGATCAACCAGAGCACGCCGTGCGTGTATTGGCCACCATTTTCGCGGATGCCCGGCAAGTAGCCTTTGATGTAACCGGGATCGTGGGGCATCTTGTTGAATGGCGGATTCAGAAGGCGGATAATACCGGCCTCATCGTCAATCAACAACTCATCAGCGGAGGCAATCGCTTTCGCGGCGCGCTCCGCGGGAGCGGCACCGGAGAGCACGGCCCAGGCCTGCACCAACGCATCGATGCGACATTCCTCGGCCGACTCGGTCCCCAGCGGCGTGCCGTCGTCGAAATAAGCACGGCGATACCAATTGCCGTCCCAACCCGCTTCTTCGAGTGCGGTGCGTAGTTGCTCGCGGTAGGTGGAATAGCGGTCAAATCGTTCCTGATCGTCGTGCTGCCGACAAACGGGCAACATGCGCTCAAGGATGTAGTCGATAAAGAATCCCATCCACACACTTTCGCCCGTACCACCCTGTCCGACGCGATTCATGCCATCGTTCCAGTCGCCGGTACCCATCAGCGGCAAACCATTGGCCCCGCGAGTCAAACCGCGATCAAGTGCCCGGCAGCAATGCTCGTAGATGGAACCACTTTGGCCGGAATCACGAGGCGTAAGATAAATTTCGGGTTCTCCGTCGGGAACATCCTCGGCCACGAGAAAGCGCGTCTCTTCTTGCCATAAAGCTGCGTCACCAGTGGAGGCAACATACTCGCAAGCCACCAGTGGCAACCACAAGAGGTCGTCGGCAAAGTTGGTGCGGATGCCTTTGCTCAACGGTGGGTGCCACCAATGCAACACGTCCCCTTCGACAAACTGATGCGCGGCATTACGCAGGATTTGCTGCCGCGTGAACCCGGGTTGGTGAAACAAGAGCGCCGAGGCATCTTGCAATTGGTCGCGGAAACCGTAGGCTCCGCCGGACTGTTGGGGCGAAGTTCGCCCCCAGAAGCGGCAACTGATGTTTTGATATGGCAGCCAACCGTTGACCATCAGATCAATCTCACGGCTGGGCGTTTCGATTTGGATCGCGGAATTTAATTCCCGCCAGTAGCCTTGGGCTTCGACCAAGGCGTCGCTGACCGCGCGCGAGCTTTGATATTTTTCAATCAACCGCGTGGCATGGGCCACGGAATCTGTTTCGCCCAAGAGCACACAGAATCGCACGCTCTGGCCTGGTTCAATCACGAATTCGGTTTGCAACGCGGCACAGGGATCGAGATCGTCGCCCGCGCGGCCCGCAAGCTGCTGACCAGACGCGACAGCCAACGGGGCCGACGTGCTGCCATGCAGGCCCAAGAACTCGGTGCGATCGGCGGTAAAGTGGCACTTGCCGGGTGCTCCGGCCAGCGCGGCGAACGCAGTGGCTGGGGAAAACTCGCCCCGCGTGGCATTGGTCGCGAAGATCGCCTGCTGCGCGGCATCAATCGTGGTTTGGGTGGCCAAGTGGCTGTTGTTCAGTCCTTCGCCCAATTCCCACTGGACGTAACCATAGAAAGTTATATGCCGCGGAGAGTCGCCCTCGTTGGTAATTCGAATTTGATTGATCTTCACCGGATCATGCCGCGGCGCGAACTGCGTGAGCTCTTGCATCAAGCCGTCGCGCGAGTGGCGATAAGTAGTGTAACCCCAGCCATGGCGGACTTCGTAGCTCGCCCCGCTCGGCACGGGTCCAGGGGCGAGCGACCAAAACTCGCCAGACTCTTGATCTCGCAGGTAAATGGCCTCGCTGTGGGGGTCCAGCACCGAATCGTTTTGCCACGGCGTCAACCGGTTCAAGCGACTGTTGCTCGCCCAGGTGTTGCCGGCGCCCGTTTCCGAGGCAATGAACCCGATGGATTCGTTGCAGATGACGTTGTTCCACGGCATCGGCGGCAACTGCAAACCGCCCTGACTGGTGGGCTGGAGGTGAATCACATACTCGCGGCCATTGTCGGCAAAGCCGCCGAAGCCGTTGGCGAATTCCAACTTTTCCGTGGTCGTGTTTTGATGAACCCGATTCCCAATGGGAGCATTCTTAGAAAGGGCAGATCGCGAAACCGCAAGCGGAGTAGTTCCATGGATTCCGGTCGGGCTTCTTTTGATGTGGTGGTGGGCCAGGTATTGCGCCGTCGTTTCGGCTGCGGCGTGTGAATGGCCGTTTTGCTGAGCAACCGCACCGTTTGTGTGAAAGCCGTTGGTCTCTGCTTGGCTGGCATCTTCGGCTAACCCGTACAGTTGCCGAGTGGCGGCGGACAGCAATTCGGGAAGTTCCGCTTCGCTGAAGCCTTCTTGCTGCAGTCTTTCGCTGACGGCCGCATCGGCTCGTTCAAACGCTTTTTCGCAAGCTGACAGATCAGCGAGGCGCTCGGCAGTTCGCACGACTTCGGCAAGTTCGTCACCCGCACCGAGCCCGAAGGTCACGGCGGCGCTGGCCAGGGGAGGCAAAATCAGCACGGTCCTTAGGCTGAAAATGGGATCCAACACACTTCCCAGCGTGCCGCTGAGTGGCTGGAAGGATTGCAGGGCCACCGGATGGCACAAACCTTGGCCACGGCCAATGAAGCGATTCCGATCCGTCTCAAACTCACACTTGCCGATCCCCGCGCCATCGTGAACCAGGAAATGGCACGCCGACAAGGTCCGCTCGCCGTTGCGGCGGGGACGGCGGTGGGCCAGCAAAACACCGGAATCAGTCCGATCGGTTTCGACAAAAATCTTGGAAAAACCAGGATGAGCCCGGTCGGCCACGGGGTCTAGCAGTACCAATTCGGCGTAGCTAGTGAGCTCAATCGAACGGGTCAAATTGCCGTGATTGGTCAACGTAACGCGACGTAATTCCACATCCCATTCTTCATGCACACACACGTCGAGTCGTGCCGAGATATCTTGCTCCCGACGCTGGAGGGAGGCTGTTCCCACCGTGGAAGAAAACTCATACTGAGTAGGCTCTTGGCGGGTGGGTTGGTAGCTGAGCGACCAGAACTCAGCACTCTCCAGATCGCGGAGATAGAAAAAGTAACCCAGCGAATCCGCCGAAATGTCGGATTTCCACCGCGTGACGGCTTCGCTCCCCAGATGGGTGTAACCCGTACCCGTGGCCGTGAGCATCGTTACCAAGCGACCGTTGGTGAGCAATTGCAGCGGCACGGGGAGTTGATCGAGGCAACGATGATCGTGCCTGACTATTTCGCGGCTGTGAGTGGCAAGAGTAGGTATATTCATCGCAGCCGTGAAAGGGTTATCGGCACATTAAGTTCCCGTGAAATCGCCGCTGCCTTCCAAGCTGGCAATCCCTAAGAAACAGGGATCGGCCAAGCTGACGAGAGAAAACATTGACAGCGCTTTCAGTCTATTTTAGTCTACTATTTCGCTTTTCGTCCAGGCTTTGTCAGCAGGATTTGCCGATGTTTTTCAATGGCTTTCAGACTTTCGTGGGTCTTGGTTTCGCCGTGATTTGCACTGGAGCGGTCTCGTCTAGCTGTATTTACGCTGAGGATACGCCGCCAATTACCATCACCCGTAGCGAAACGCCCGCGTACGAATTCTCTGCCGGCGATGAGAAACTTCTCGATCAAATCCAGCGCGGCTGCTTCAATTATCTATGGAAAGAAGTGGGGGTTCCCGCGAAGTTGGCCAAGGATCGGCGTTTCACGGCGGTCGCCAGCATGGCGGGGGTCGGCTTTCAACTGGCGTCGCTCCCGATTGGGGTCGAGCGGGGCTGGATCACGCGCGAGCAAGGCGAGGAGCGGGCCCTCACGATTTTACGCAGCCTGCGCGACGCTCCCGAAAATCGTCGCCATGGCGTGTTTCTGCACTTCGTGAACGCCGACACCGGCAACATCTATCGCGCTTGGGATAACGAAATCAGCACGGTGGACCACGCGCTGTTTCTCGCCGGCGCATTCCCCGCCGCGAGTTATTTTCAGGGTGAAGTCGCCAGCATCGTCGAGCAATTCGCTAAGGAAACCAATTGGAAAGAGTACCAGCGGAGCGACAGCGGGCTGCTGACTTTTGCGTGGAAGCCAAACGATCGTTCCAGTATCAAGGGTGACGGCGAGTACATGGAGCTCGAGTGGCATCTCGCCACCGACGAAGAGCGGCTGATTTACTTCATGGCCGTCGGGGCACCAACCGAGGAATGGGCGGTCGATCCGACGAGCTACTACAAATTGGAAAGGCAGGTGGGGCAACTCCGTGACATGCAGCCGTTTGTGATGTCGTGGAACGGCTTGCTGTTCACTTATTTTTTTAGCCACTGTTACATCAACTATCGGGACATGCCGGCGGATGATCCGTCGCAGTTTGGCGGGACCGGCCCGCGCGTGGATTGGTTTGAGAATTCACGGCGCGGAACTTTGGCCCACCGACAAGCCTGTCTCGATCTCGCCGCGAAATACGGCACGTTCGCTGAAGATCGCTGGGGTTTGAGCCCCTGCATGGCGCAGGCGGGTGACAAACCGGGCTGGGATTACATTGTGCAAGAATTGCAGCCCAACATTCGGAAGAACGACGATTTGAAGCATGGCACCGTGGCCCCCTATGCGGCGGGTTCGTCGATCATGTTTACTCCCCAGGAAAGCATGGCCGCCCTACGGGCTTTTCGGGATTTGAAAGGCGAGGATGGCCAACCGCTCGTCTGGCGTGATCCGCAGCAGGGGGCGTACGCCTTCGCGGACAGTTTTAATGTCGATCAGCAGGTCGCGTGCGACGACAACATTGCGATTGACGTAGGCCCCTTGATTTTGGCGATCGAGAATGTGCGTAGCGGGCTGATTTGGAAACTCTTCATGGAGCACGAGCACGCCCAGCGAGCCAGCGAACGGCTGAAACTGTTTCCGAAGCCCTGAACTGCTTCCGAACCTGCAAGCTACTCGTTATTCTGCTAGTTTAGTCGGGAGCTTCGCAGAATCGAATACTTGAACCGCCAAGGTCGCCAAGGATGAGTATAAAAGGGAACGCTAATCAGCACTAATTAACACTAATAAATTTTATTAGCGAAGATTAGCGGTAATTAGTGTTCTTGCTTCCTGGCGACCTTGGCGGTTCATCCTGACTTCCTCGTTTTCACTCTCCTGTTTGAGTTTGAACCCACTTTTTCTTCTCTTTGGAACAGCGATGACTCTGGCACCGGATAATACTCTTTCGATTTCTCATCGTTCCAGAAACTATTTCTTGGTCATCGTGGCGGTCATCATTCCGTTACTCTCCATAACGGTTTGTTCGCTTGAGGCAGCCGAGACGGCTGTTGCTGAAAAACCGTGGCTCGACGGGAAGCTCGATATCGACGAGCGCGTCGCAGCCTTGCTCGAAGCAATGACGCTCGTCGAAAAGGTGGGGCAGCTTCGCCAGACCAATGGCATCGGCGGGGAAGCGACCGGCGATGCGAAAAATTTGGTCGCCGGGAGTGAGCTTTACGACTTAATTCGCAACGGCCAACTTGGCTCGATTCTCAACGAAATCAATGTGAAAACGATCAACGAATTCCAGCGGGTCGCCGTGGAGGAAAGCCGCTTGGGTATTCCGCTCATCATCGGGCGCGACGTGATCCACGGCTATCGCACGATCTTTCCGATTCCGCTGGGGCAAGCCGCGAGTTGGCACCCTGAATTGGTGGAACAAGCCTGCGCGGTGGCCGCCAGGGAAGCCCGCTCGGCGGGCATTCATTGGACGTTCGCCCCGATGGTGGACATCGCCCGCGATCCCCGCTGGGGCCGCATCGCCGAGGGATTCGGCGAGGATCCACATCTTGCCAGCACCTTGGCCGCCGCGTCGGTACGCGGTTATCAGGGCGACGACTTGGCCAGCGAAGACCACATCGCAGCGTGCGTGAAACATTTTGTCGGCTACGGTGCTACCGAGGGGGGCCGCGATTACAACACAACCGTGATTTCACCCTCATTGATGCGGAACATTTATTTGCCACCCTTCCGCGCGGCTGTCGATGCCGGCGTGGTCACGTTGATGACTGCCTTCAACGACGTGAACGGCATACCCATGTCGGCGCACACCTACTTACTGCGTGATGTGCTCCGAGGGGAATGGGGCTTTCGGGGGTTCGTGGTGAGCGACTGGGAATCGATCCGCGAGATGATCCCCCACGGTGTGTTCGCCGACGAACGCGAGGCAGCCATCGGCGCGGCACTCGCGGGGGTCAATATGGAAATGACCAGCCTTGGCTACCACAAGAATATGGTGGAACTTGTCAAAACCAACGTCGTGCCAGAAAGCGTTGTTGATGATTTGGTCAAAGAGATCTTGCGCGTGAAATTTCAACTTGGCTTGTTTGAAAAGCCTTTCACGGATACCTCACGCCCCGCGATTTTTCTCGAAGAACGAGATCGCAATACCGCGCGGCAATTGGCGCGGCAATCGGTCGTCATGTTGAAAAACGAGAAGAAAGTCTTGCCGTTATACCAGGCAGAATTCGACAAAATCGCCGTGATTGGTCCGTTGGCCGATGCGAAGCGCGAACAATTGGGCACCTGGATTCCCGATGGCCAGGAAAAAGACAGCATCACGCCATTAGCGGGGATTCGTGCCGCGGCGGGCGAAGGAATTGAAGTCACCTACGTGCCAGGCCTGAAAGATGATTTCGATGAGAGCACCGAGGGTTTCGCGGCAGCGGTGGCTGCGGCCCAGGCAGCCGACGTCGTGCTGTTGGTGGTCGGCGAGCGGGCGCACATCTCGGGCGAGGCCAGTTGCCGCGCTATTCTCGATTTGCCCGGCGCCCAGAATGAGCTGATCAAAACGATTGCCGACGTGGGCAACCCGACCGTGTTGATCGTGCAAGCGGGTCGGCCGCTCACCATTGGTCAGGAAGTCGAGCAGGTTGATGCCGTGCTTTACTCGTTCCACGCCGGTACGATGGCTGGGCCGGCCATTGCCGACTTGCTGTGGGGCAAAGAATCCCCGTCGGGCAAGCTGCCTGTGACTTTTCCCAAAGCCGTGGGCCAGATTCCCATGTACTACAACCACACAAACACGGGCCGACCGACGCGCGAGTACGATTTCGCGAAGGATAAGGCCTATGACGAGGAGTTCGACTTGCAGCAAGGCTTCAACTCGAATTATCTCGACGTCGGTGCCTACCCACTCTTCCCCTTTGGCTACGGTTTGTCCTACGCCAAGTTTGAATATGGCAAGGTAGAACTCTCGACCGAAAAACTGAAAGCCGGTCAAATACTCGCCGTGCGCGTGCCGGTGTTGAATACAGGCGCGCTGGCCGCGGATGAAGTTGTGCAAGTTTATGTGCGGGATCTCGTTGGGAGCCTCGCCCGGCCCGTGCGCGAATTAAAAGCGTTTCGTCGTGTGCGGCTGGAGGCAGGCCAAACCGATGTGCTGGAATTCGCCATCTCCACGGACGACCTCAAGTTTTACAACAACGAAGAAGAGATGCTTCTCGAACCAGGAAAGTTCGAGCTTTACGTCGGTGGCAGTTCACTCGCGCCGCTGGCCGGGGCGTTTGAAGTCGTCGAATAAGCAGCCGTTTACATCAGCCAAGCTAGCAGGGCGGACAGGCTGATCATCGACAGCAGTGTTTCCACCGAGATAATGCTGGCCATCAGCTTGGCATCGCCGCCGAATTGGCTGGCCAGGATATAGGCACTCGTCGCCGTGGGAAGCGCATTGAACAGGATCGCCACGTCGGCTTCCACGCCCTCAACGCCGAACAATCGCAGCAGGCCCCAGGTGAGCAGCGGCAGCACCACAAGTTTGATCACCGAAGTGGCCAGCACCACGACACCTGATTCCAGCACGGCATTGAAATGAAGTGCAGCGCCGACCGCCAACAGACCCAACGGCAACGCGGCTTCGGCGAGAATTTCGGCCATCGGCCCCACGAGCGGCGGCAGCCCCAATCCGCTGATGTTCAACGCCAATCCAATGAATGAACCGATAATCAGCGGGTTTTTGACCCACGCGTCAAGCACTCCCTGCCAACCTTGCCTGGCGGCGTTGCCAGCAGCATTGCCATACATGGCGAGCATCAGCACGCAAGCGACATTCACCAGCGGCACGATAATCGCAATCGCGAGCGCCGCGGCAGCGAGCCCTGTTTCAGCATAAAAGGTAGCGGCGATCGACAGGCCGACGTAGGTATTCATCCGCACGCTGCCTTGATAGACGCTGGTAAAGCGCGGGCCGTCGGTGAACAGAAAACGTCGCATCGCGAACAGTAGCAGGCTCACAATCACAATCGCCCCAATAATCGCCGCGGCAATTCCCTTGATCGGCAGTTCGCTAAAATCGGCCTCGGCCAACGTCGTGGCCAGCAGACAGGGAAACAAGACGAAATAGGTCAGCCGCTCGAGGGCGGTCCAGCCGTACTCTCGCAAGAGCGGACTGCGCTTAAGCAACCAGCCCAACAAAATGAGCAGGAAAATCGGCAAGACAGAGGTTAAGACTTCGATCATAACGAGAAGTAGGAGAAGGAACCGCTAATGAACGCTGATAAACGCTAATAATACTTTTTCTATCAGCGTTTATCAGCGTCCATTAGCGGTTTAGATTTCTTATTGTGGTTTGTTGAGTAATGACCCGTTTGTGCGGATGAGTTCGCGGTACCAGTACGCGGATTCCTTGATTGTGCGTTGTTGCGTGGCGAAGTCGACGTGGACCAAGCCGAAGCGTTTGCTGAAACCCTCGCTCCACTCGAAATTATCGAGCAGTGACCAAAGAAAATAGCCCCGCAGATCGACGCCCTCGTTGATCGCGCGGCGGACTTCCCTCAGATAACGCTTGAGATAATCGATGCGCTGGGGATCGCGGACTTGGCCGTCGAGATCGACCCAGTCGATGTTCGCCATGCCGTTTTCGGTGATGTAGAGCGGAACCTTGTAGCGCTCCGCGTGAAACTTGGGGCACCAGTACAGCGTCTCGGGAATGAGTGGCCAATCGAACGCGGAGCGCATTCCCGCAGCCGGAAAGGGCAATGCCCGATAGCCGTTGGAGGAATCGGCCTCGACCACCGTACCGGTGTAGATATTGAGACCCAGAAAATCGACGGGCTGGGCGATGGTGCGCATCTCGTCAGCCGTGTAGCGCGGCATCGAAGTACCAAACTTTCGCTCCGCTTCCTCTGGATATCTGCCAAAGAACACGGGGTCGTTGAACCAAGTGTTCGTCCACAAAATTTCAGGCACCTCGGCCATCGCCGTGTTGGCGGCGGCGATGTCGGCAGCGCTCGACGAAGCTGGTACGGCGGCAACTCCCACGGGTGCCCAGCCAACGAGTGCCGGCTGCTTACAAAACTCACGAATCATCTGCACCGCGCGACCATGCGCGAGCATCACATGGTGGCTGGCCAGCAAACGGTCGGCCAGCGACAACGACAGCCCTGGCGCATTAATGGCATCGCCATGCCCGAAGCGAATGAAGCATTGCGGTTCGTTGATCGTGAACCAATGCCGCACCCGGTCGGAAAGTCGCTCAACCACAATCCGCACATAATCGGCAAACCACTCGGGGCTGGCCGGGTTGAGCCACCCCCCTTGTTCCTGCAAGCGCTGGGGAAAATCCCAATGAAACAGCGTGACCCAGGGTTCGACACCCTTGGCCAAAAGCTCATCGACGAGCGCATCATAGAAATCAAGCCCCGCGGGATTAATTGCACCTTTGCCCTCGGGCAACACACGAGGCCAGGAAACCGAGAAGCGATAAGCCGGGACTTCTAGCTCGGCCAGCAAGCCCACGTCTTCCCGATAGCGGTGATAGTGGTCACACGTCACGGCACCGGTATCCCCGCCACGCACCTTGTGGGGGATCGTGCAAAAGTTGTCCCACACGCTCGGCCCCTTGCCCTCTTCGGCGGCGGCCCCTTCAATCTGAAACGCCGACGTGGCGACGCCCCATGTGAAACCCGCGGGGAATTCTGATTCTTGCTCAACCATGACGAATCCCATAACCTCTGATCTTGGAGGAACCTCTCATGAAAATGATTCTGCTCATTGGCGTCATTCTGGCACAAGGTCTAATCACGCAAGTTCGCGCGGCAGATGACGAAGGGGTACGCGCGATGACGTTCAATATCCGCTTCGGCACGGCCCCCGACGGCGAGAATTCCTGGCCCCAGCGCAAGGATTTGGCTTTTGACGTGCTGCGTGATTATAAGCCCGAAATCCTCGGAATGCAGGAAGCCCTGCGAGAGCAACTCGACGAAATCCTGGAAGAATTTCCCCACTATGCCTCGGTCGGGGTCGGGCGTGAGGCGGATGGCGCGGGCGAATACTCGCCGCTCGTTTATGATCGCAGACGCTTTGATGTGTTGCAGGCGGAAACATTTTGGTTATCGGATACCCCCGACATTCGCGCCTCGAAAACGTGGGGGAATGAAATCACGCGCATTTGCACCTTGGCGCGACTGCTTGATCGGACGAACAATCGCGTGCTCCGCGTCTATAACACGCATTGGGACCACATCTCGCAACCCTCGCGGCTGAAAAGCGGGGCCTTGATTGCGAAAAAAATGCAAGAGCATGCCAATGCTGAACCGCTGATCGTCATGGGCGATTTCAACATCGGTCCGCTCGATCCCGCGCGCGAGCCGTTCGTTAAAGCTGGGCTGCGCGACAGTTTTGTTGATCTTTTTCCCGATCAGGCCCACGCGGAAACCTTTCACGCCTTCTCGGGCAAACCCAAGAGCGACAAGATCGATGCCATCCTCGTCAGTCAAGATTGGCAAGTCTTGGCAGCGGCAATCGTCCGCACCGCGCGCGATGGCCGGTTTCCCTCGGATCACTTCCCCGTAACCGCCACGCTGCGTTTGAAAAAGTTTTGAATGATTGTCGCAGATGTACATCGAGGTCGTTTGTCATCCCGAGGGGAGTTCCGCGACCCGTGGGATCTGGCCTGCACTATCTTCTCGCATTGAAGACGTGCAATGATGAAAGCCAGATTCCTCAAGTCGTGCAACTCCTTTCGGAATGACATATTGGTTGCCCTTGCGGAACGCGAGTCTGTCACTAAGTCCCCTTAACCGCAGCGTGCCGCACTTCCAGTTCACGCTTGATCTCGTGGCAGCGTTCTTCAGTGAGCGGATACCGCAGGCAGAAGTAAATGGAAAACAGGCTCAACACAAGCGGCAGGCCAATTTCGACGAACCGTAAGCGATAAAGCGTCTCGGGAGCTTGGGTCTTCAACTGCATGGCTGCTTGGGAAAGAACTTTGACCTCGTTCTTGAGTTCGCCAGGAGACGCGGCGAGTTGATCTTGCTGCGCGGCGAGTGCGGCGAGCTGAGTCTTCAATTGGTCCACTTGATCTCGCATTTGTCGGGTATGTTCGGCCAGAGGAGGATATTCCACGATCTTACCGTCAAAATGCGCCCATGTTTTGCCCGTCTTGTCTTCGATTTTCTGGATTTCCCGCCCCAATTCCTCTCGGCGGACAGCCGCGGCCACGTCCTCCGCTTGCCAACGCTCGCTCACTTGGCTGATCGCGGCCACGTTGCCAACCAGCGATTCGACAAGCACGTTTTGTTTTTCATCGAAATGCGTATAAACCAGTAGGGCACCGGTGACGAAACTCGCAAACGCGCTACCCATTTTGATGAACCACCAAAACACGGAATAATACGTTCCCTCGCGGCGGCTGCCGGTGTTGAGCTCGTCTTCGTCGCACACGTCACCCACCATCGACGCGCCCAGGGTAAAAAACATCAACATCCCCGCCGACAGCAGTATGGTGGGAATGAGGACCAAATAAGGGTGTGTGGGATCGTAGCAAACGATTTTCGAGAGCTGCGCGGCACACATCAGGCCAATCGCGAGCAGCAGGGTCCATTTTTTGCCGATACGCTTGCTAATCCAGTTGAGGGGAAACACGGCAATAAGCCCGGTGATGGCCCACGTAGTGCCGGCAATCCCCAGCAAAGCACTCGCCGCGACGGTATCGCCGCCGTAAAGATAAAAAATCGTGATGTAGTTATTGAAGTTGCCGACAAAATTGAAGCCCATCGCGAGCGTGAAAATGGTCAGCACCAGATAGATAAACGGTCGATTGGCGACAGCCGTGCCCATGTCCGCCCAGAAGGCAGTTTTGGGTCGCTCTTGAGCCGATTCCGCGGCGGGCTCCTTGAGCGTCAAAAACCACCAATAACTCATGGGGATCAAAATGATCGCGATCAATAGCGACACATAACGCATGCCGTCGATCAGATCGCCGGACGGGCCACGAAAAAACTCCAACCCCGCCAGAAAAATCAGCCACGGTGTTCCCAGGGCAAACAGATTTCCGAGAAAACTTTTGGCGCTGAACAGCCGGGTCCGTTCGTGGTAGTCCTTCGACATTTCCATGCCGAGCGCGCCATGCGGAATTTCAAACAAGTTGCAGGCCGTAAAAAAAATGAGCAGCATCACCAGAATGAACACAAGCAGAAACCAGTTGTAAGCCAAATCGCTGACAAAGATTTCACGTATCCATTCGCCGCGCGGCAACCACCACATGGCCACGAAGCTGACCGCGACGGCGATTCCGCCGATCAAAATAAAAGGACGGCGACGGCCCCAGCGAGTCTGCACGTTATCGGAAAAGTGTCCGATGATGGGGTCGGAGATCGCGTCCCACAGCCGGGGAATAATCAGAATTGTGCCGAGCAGAAACGCGCTCAGGCCCAGCGAAATGTTACCGAGCAATCCGACGAGTTGCCCCGCGATGTTGAACAACGCAATTGGAATCAGCCCCCCCATGCCGAAGGCGATGAGTTGGTTCCAGGGAACACGATCCGCCGAATTGGCGGCTGGTTGCTCGCTTGGCATGTGCTTCCAGGGAAAATTGCGGTCGAAAGGAAAAGAGAAAAGACAAGTCTGTTTCTAACCGACGGCAAGCCGCCCAATCAAACCGATTCTGCGTGCGTTGTTCCGCAAGACTCGCGTACCACCAAGTCGGATTGCAACGTCAGCTTCGTGGGGGGACGCTGCGGATCCTTGAGCCGTTGGCACAACACCTCCACGGCCAAGGCCCCCATACTCGACATCGGCACATGCACGGTGGTCAACCGGGGCCGCGTCATTTGCGCGATCCGCGTATCGTCGAAGCCCACGACGCGGAGTTGATCGGGGACGGCGATCCCCTTTTCAATCGCGGCGTCGATGATGCCGGCGGCCATTTCGTCGTTGGCCGCAAAGACAAACGCCTCGGTCGCGGCCCAATCCTCCACGAGGTTCGTCGCCAACAGAAAAGCCTTTTCGTAACTAAAGTCGAGGTGGTAAACGTCGTCATGGCTGACGGGGAGCGACGCCCGCTGCATCACGTCCTTGTAGGCTTCCAGACGGTCGATTGTGTCGATGTTGGTCTTCAAACCGCCGACGAACACAATCCGTTTGGCACCGCAATCTTGGATCAAGTGTCTGACCATCGCCTCGGTGCCGTGCCGCTGGTCGATGACGACGCTGTCGTGCTTCATGCCTTCGACTTGACCGTCGAGTACGACAAAGGGAATCATCACCTTGTCCAAAGTCTTTTTCGTCTTAGAGTCGATGTCGGAAACCATCACCACGATGCCGTCAACCAGCCCATGATTGGAAACGGCCGAGAGCACGCTGTTGCCGTCGTTATTTCCCCCTGCCGAGGAAACCATCAATTGGTAACCCAGCTCGTGGGCCTTGAGATTCGCGCCGCGGATAATTTCGGAATAAAACTCGCCGTGCAAGTCGGGTAGCACCAAGCCCAAGATATTACTCTGTTGGAGCATCAAACCCCGGGCAAACACATTAGGCCGATAGTTGAGCTCCTGAATCGCCAGTTCAACGCGCTTGCGTGTTTTGTCGTTCACGATATTGCGACGATTCAGCACCCGCGAAACGGTGCTAATCGAAACATTCGCACGTTGAGCAACATCTTCAATAGAAGCCGGCACACGAACCTCCTTCGGCAATCCGTACCACAGACCAGAAATCGCATCGAATATGACAGCGCTTTCACTGCATAATACCTACGATTTCTGGGCATTGTCAACGAGCCGCATGGCAAAGATTGACGATTCTTTCAATTGCACATACTACGGCCAAGCATCTACGCCGGGTCGTTGCTGGTGACCTGTAATTCCGTGCGCAGTCGTTCCAGTTCGCCGAGAAGTTGTTGCTGAACCGGCGCGTAGGTGGCCTCACCGTAGACGGAATGCAATTCCTGGGGGTCTTTTTCCAGGTCAAAGAGTTCCCATTCGTCAATCTTGTAGAAGTGAATCAGTTTGTGCCGGCCATCGGTCACGCCGTAATGTTCACACACTGCGTGCGTTCCCTTAAACCCCTCATAGTAGTGATAATAAAACGAGGTGCGCCAGTTCTTTAGCGGAATGCCTGCCAACAGTGGCACGAAGCTACGGCCCTGCATGTCGGTGGGGACATTGACTCCCGCGGCATCGAGAAACGTCTCCGCGAAGTCGACATTCGACACGATATGATCGTCCACCCCCCCCGGCTTGGTCACGCCCGGCCAGCACACCAAGAGCGGAGTGCGCAGCGATTCTTCGTACATAAAACGCTTGTCGAACCAGCCATGCTCGCCCAGATACATGCCTTGATCCGAGCAATAGACAACGATCGTATTCTCGGCCAGCCCGCTTTTATCCAGGTAATCGAGGACTTCGCCGACGCTGTCATCGACCGACGCGACGCAACTCAAATAATCCTGCATGTAACGCTGATACTTCCAGCGCGTCAGCTCTTTGTCCTGTAAGTCGCCCCCTTAAAACGGCTCGTTCTTCCGCAGATAACTTTTTTTCCAGGCCTTCTCTTGCGGGACGGTCATTCTATTGTAAAACCAATTGCGTTCTTGACTCTGTCGCTTGGTATTGAGGCGCGTCTGATCCCAAGCCTTGAGATCGGGACCGATAGTGACCATATGATCGGCAATCCGCATCTCAGCTTTCTTCGCCGCCGAAGCGCGGTGCTGGTAGTCATCGAACAAGGTTGCCGGCTCGGCAAATGTTGTCTCCGCATAGTCCCCCAAATGGCGCGGCGCGGGATCCCAAGGCCGATGTGGCGCTTTATGGTGCATCATGAGCAGAAAAGGCTTCTCACGATCCCGGCCATGTTCCAGCCAGGCCAAACTCTGTTCGGTGATAAGCTCCGTGGCGTAGCCGACCAACTCCACGGGCCCCAGCGACGAGATCATCCGCGGCTGATAATAGAAACCCTGACCTTGCAAAATCAGCCAGTGGTCGAAACCGGTTGGCATGGTTTCGGTGCCCAGATGCCATTTGCCAATGAGAGCCGTTTGGTAACCGGCTTGCTGCAAGAGTTTGGGGAACGTTTGCTGCTCAACGTCGAACTCTCGTTCATTCGAGTAGTGGCCATTCTTGTGGCTGTACTTGCCGGTGAGCAGGCACGCGCGGCTAGGGCCGCAAATGGAATTGGTGACATAGCAACGCTCAAACCGCATCCCCGTTGCCGCGATCCGATCGATATTCCGCGTCTTGTTGAGCTTCGATCCATAAGCCGAGATCGCCTGATAGGCATGATCGTCGGACATGATAAAGAGAATGTTCGGCTTGCCCGCCGCGGCATGGAGTGGGATGGCTGGCAACCCCACAAAAAGTACGGCGAACAGCAAAAACGAAATGCGTGGCATGATCGTCCCTCGAATCGCTCAATAACCGTCACATCAGGCGAATGCCTGTGGAGAAGCCGCCATTGTACGCGATTTTGAGAGAGTTTCGAGGAGTGTGGTCGCAAAATGACTCCGGAAAGACTTCGACATCGAGCTATCAACGAGAATCGTCACTAATTGAGATCAAGTGACGCCTTGAGTGCAGCGTCCACTTGCTGCATGAGAGGGCCGGTCAGCCGTCCGATCACACGTTGTACATCAGACAGAAGTTGGGTGGCGATGTTCTCGCACTTAACGGCCGAATTGTGCTTGAGACCGCTCTGCTGCCCATCCGGTGTCGACACATCGATCAACACTTGCGTAGGTTCTTTGCCAGCCAGCTTCGTATTGCTGGTAACCTGTACGAGAATCGTGTTGATGAGCCGAGCGTTGTTTTTGTCGTTCTGAATAACAACCGCCGGCCGTTGCTTACTCCCTGCAAAATTGAGAATGACGACGTCGCCGCGTTTAACCTTAATGGTTCGACTTGTTGTCTCCGTTGAGTTCGTCGTAAGCTTCCATGCCAGGGGCACCCCAACCTTCTGGATCGTCCAGCCAACCAGCGACACCGGCCCGCATCTCTTCGGCGGTCCACTCGCTGTCATCGTAAACGAGATTCTGCAACTTTTGTCGAGCGTCGATCGTCATCAGCACAATCGAGACGCCATGTGTTTCCTCCACATGCAGTTCACCAGCGAGTTGGAGTTGCTGGAGAATGTGTTCATCGAGTGTGACTTTGGCAATCATATTCAAATTATAGCACAACAGTCCGCGGCGATGCCAGAACAATCAGGCAAAGCCGCACGGGACTCGCTGGGGATGCCAATGGGTGCCTCACCGCTCGGCGGGTGATCGATTTGGCAATGTGGAGCTATCGACCACGCCGCTTTCGCTGGACAGCGAGCCGCTCCCCACGGTCTGGGCCTAACGTCAGCGGGATGCGGCCACCGGTCTACGATCCAAGACTGTAGCATGGTCTCATGGGCCGTGAATGCGTCTTTACCACACGGGACAGGATCCCATGCTACGACATAGCAGTCATTTCACCCCGGCCAAAATTGTGGCTGACCAGGTCTTGGCAATCTGCTAAACTACAGATAAGCCTATAGTATGGGAGTACAAGAGAGCCTCATCATCGAGATTATCCGAATCCGCTGAGAAAACAGGTCATGGCACATGATATATTTTGGGCTGTGAAAGAAGGCACGGTAGCTGATGTACGCGATGCGTGCCAGACTGCTACCGACGTGAACGCTGTCGACAGAGAGGGATGCACTGCGCTGTACCATGCTGTTGTCCAGCGCGACCTAGAAAAGGCTAAATTCTTATTAGAAAAAGGGGCCAGTCCAGTCGCCGTTGCCCTCGGACGGATGCACAGAAGCGCCTTCAATAAAGCCGCTGAACTTGGCTACCTGGAAGTTGTGGAGACTATCCTCAATGCGGGCATTCATCCAGATACGGTTGGTGAAGAAGACGCTCCTACCCCTTTGATGTATGCAGCGCTCAAAAACCGCGTGGAAGTCATGCAACTTCTTCTCAGCCGAGGTGCCAACCCTAACTACAAATCTGTTGATCGGCTGCGGCCCATCGACTACACGACTGGTATACCTAATTTGGAAGCCTATGAAATTCTCCTGCCGTTGACGGACCGCTGGTACCGGAAGACGGCCAAAAAGAATTTAGAACAAAGGCAATGGCTCAATGCACAGCGCGCAGCACAAAACATGCCAGAGAAAAAGGCTGAGCAGGAACGCAAGTACCAGGAATTCGTCGAAAAGCAAGAAAACGAAGGGACATTGACAGGAGAACTTCAAAGTCAGGAATTGAGCATACTGATGCCGATGGCAGGGTTCCGAGCGATATAGTCGGCAGCGGCTCGAACGGGGAGTTGGGTATCTGAGCGGAGACGGTGGATCGAGAGGGCGGCGTTGTTGATCGCCGCCAGGCAGGCGGAGAGACCGGGTCGCCGAGTATGGTGGCGATCCTCGTCCCACCAGCGATCCTTCAAGAAGTGGAGGCCGTTTTCTAGCCGCCAGTGGTCGCGGACATACCGCAACAGGTCCGCTGCCGTAACGCACTCGGGATCGAGACTCGACACGAAGTAGCGCACCTCGCGCGAGAGAACTTCTCCGTGGGGTGCGCGAACTTCGCGATCCACGCGCAGCGCTAGGCGGCAACCAGGCAGGTCGAGGACTTCGCGGATGTAGTCGGCATTGTCGAGATCGACCCACAAGCGACGCGTTTCTTCGAGGGCCCCCTTTTATTGGTCGACTGGGCGGCTGGCGGACGCTCGGTGGCTTGAGCAAAACAGTTTTCCAGCGCGTCGAGCGTATCTCCCTGATTGGCTTTCACTTGCAGCAAGTAGTCGCGACCGCGACTGCAGACCAACTCGGCCAAGGGACGCTGAGCGAAGATCGCATCCCCCGTGAACAGCCGCAACATCGGATAGGCTTCGAGCAGTTCTTCCAGATGGCGCCGCAGCAGCGTTGGTTCGTTGGTCTTCTCGGCCCCGGTCGACCATTGGCCGACGACCGCTTGCAGATCATGCACGAAGACGTTGAGCATATGGAGCGGATCGCCGTCGTCGTCGATTCCTTGCTTGGCCGTCTTGCCATCGACGGCCACCACCCCCTCGGTCCTTTTGTCGGCCAGCACCGCTTGCATCCAGACGGAGAGAGCTGCTTGAAACTCAGCAACGCGACACTTGGCGAGGGTGCGGCTGATCGTCGTGGCGCAGGGTGGTTCTTGGCGGTCGAAGCCCAGCGGCCCCTGGAGTTGGTCCCAATGGACCTTCGCCCAGCGAACCAGCACCTCCATCTCGCGGATCCGCGCCAGCATCCCCAACAGCATCAGCACGACCATGCCGGCAAACGGATGCCGCACCCCACGCGCCGAACGCGGATCGTCCAATCGAGAAAAAACATCCAGCAATGTCGCCGCATGCATCCCAGGCTCCTTCCTACAGAAAAGAAGCCCCCTGCAGCCTTCAACTACGATGTTCCCACTCAAGAGGTTCGGAAAAAACGACTTTGCAGTTCTCCTGGCGAGCTAAGCTGCGTTTTACTCGATACGCCCATGGTACGCACGATTCTCGTGTCGGCGATTTTGGCCGGGAAAGAAGCGGGTTAATCGCGCATGCGGACAATTCTTGTTGCACGGACATCCCGACGCGGTTAGGTTGACTGTACGGGGTATTGCAGGCAGATTTTTTCGGGAGGCTTCATTATGTCGCTACGTCAACAGTTTCAAGCGATTTCCCTACTCACTGTCATGGTGCTCGGCAACCGTTCATGGGCCGCCTTTCCTGATACGATGGTCGCCTCTCTTAATTCCGCGGGGTTCATCACCGATGAGAATAACGACGGCGGCACCTGGGAAGGATCACTTGGTTCCGCCCTCTTCGGCATTCCCATCAACAACGACAGCTCGTTCTCGTTTATCGTCACGGGTTACCCTGACTTCAACTATGCTGGCGACCATGATGAGTCGGGGAACTATCACGTATACGTTGATATCTTCAATGACTTTGGTGAATTTGAAGAAACCATTGAGTACGACGCAACGCTCGCTTCCGGTGAGGTGCACCAGTTCTATCTGGATGGTTTCAACACCTTCTACAGCTACGACGTGATTATCGACAACACAGTAGGCGGGGCTTCCAATGACGGCGATTTTGATGGCGATGGCGACGTCGATGGCCGCGATTTTCTCCGCTGGCAGCGTGGCGATTCGCCATCTCCGTTTAGCGCCGCTGATTTAGCAGCGTGGCAAGCCGAATACGGACCTGGGCCACTTGGTGCGATGACTGCCGTGCCGGAGCCAGGAACTGCGCTGATTCTTGCCGCAATCGCTTGCGGTTTAGCGGCAGGCCGGTCCTCGCGTGTCGTGGATCGCTAAGCCGCGAGCGGCGTCAATTTTTCGTGAACTGCGAGAGGTCGGGCCCGTACTCATCGATGAGATGATCCTTGAGATTCCCCTGCACCGCTCGCGCGTTGAACGGCCGGCGTTCAGGGTCTTTCTCTAACAGTTGCATGATGACCTTTTCGAGCCACTCGGGGCAATCGACCCCCTGCTCACCCAAACTCTTGGGTTGGTCGTTAAGGTGTTGGCTCCACACTTGCGCGAAGTTGGCTCCCGAGAATGGCGGTCGGCCTGTGAGCATCTCGTACATCACGCAACCCAAAGAATAGAGGTCCGACTTGCCGGTGATCGCCTTGTCGCCGCAAATTTGCTCGGGCGACATGTAGGCATAAGTTCCCATCGTAACGCCCGTGTCGGTGATGTCGGCGTCATGGGTATCGCGGGCTATGCCGAAATCGCCCAACAGCAGCTTGCCGTCCTTGTCAAAAAACAAATTGCTGGTTTTGAGATCACGGTGGATGATGCCGTGGTTGTGGGCGTGTTGCAGGGCCGAGGCAATTTGCGCTGAGTAAGCTGCGGTCTGTTGCCAGGTGAGCGGGCCCTGTTTTTTGATACGTTCTTTAAGATTGCCACGATCCAAAAGCTGCATGGCATAGAAATATTGACCCTCCATCATGCCGCCACCGTAGTTGCGGACGATGTGCGGATGGTTAAGCCGCTCCATGATCGTGATTTCGCGCTGAAAGCGGTCCACGATGTTCTCGTCGTGGGAGATGTTGGGATGGAGGACTTTAATGGCCACTGGTTCGGCGATGTCGGGGCTTTCCGCGCGGTAGACCGTGCCGACCGTGCCGACACCCAAGGGTTCCAGCAGTTTGAAGGTTGCCGAAGTGGGCAAGAACTTCAGGTTGCGGCGGGGCGGCGGGGATGAGGAATCGGTCATCAGTAACGCTTGGGACTGGTTGGCGGATAAGCTGTCATGGCCGCTAGCAACCTGCTGGGGCACGAACATTCTCAACCCGCCGTTAATAAGCTGAGGGAATTGGACTAAATATAGGCCATTCAATCGTTTAGGGAAAATGCAGTCTCTCCCAACAATCCAGGGCGTAGTTGGTGTCGTGCCCTCGTTGGAAGCGTGCTTCGGCACTGTCATGCCATGAATTCGCGGCTCGGAACCGCACCATGATAAAATTTTGATACTACGGAAAGGGCCAGCGTCTAGCAGTCGGACGCCAATATTTCTACGATGGTGGTTTGCTCACAATAGGCAATTGTGAGCCGTAGGCGGCGCTTCCTATTTGACGATGTCTGGCGGATCTCTCTGCCCGATATCGAGGCGATAAACAAAGTTAGGAAATTGTTGTCGGTTGGTCTTCCGACCTACCGCGACCGCTCAGGTCATCAAGGAATGGCAACAACAATTTTCCGTAGGGACAAATCAAGTCACAAGGTTAATTTCGATTCAATCGAGGAGTCATCAGAAAGATGAGTTACAAGTTAGAGTACATTTGGTTGGACGGTTACAAGCCCGAGCCCAACATCCGTAGCAAGACCAAGATCGTCGACAGCGATCCCAAGAAGGTCGAAAATTGTCCCGGCTGGTCGTTCGATGGTAGCAGCACGCAACAGGCCGAAGGTCACAGTTCCGATTGCTTGTTGAAGCCAGTCCGTATCGTCAAAGATCCACAGCGCAAGAATGCCTCGCTCGTGATGTGCGAAGTCCTGAACGCTGACGGTTCGGTTCACTCCACGAACGGCCGTGGCACGTTTGAAGACGACCCCGATCTGTGGCTCGGCTTTGAGCAAGAATACACTATCATGAAGGATGCCCGCCCGTTGGGCTTTCCAACCGATGGCTATCCTGGTCCCCAAGGCCCCTACTACTGCTCGGTCGGCATCAAGAACTGCGTTGGTCGTGATCTTGTGGAAGATCATCTCGATGCTTGCCTCGAAGCCGGCCTCTCGGTCACGGGTATCAACGCCGAAGTGATGAAGGGTCAGTGGGAATACCAACTGTTTGGCAAAGGTGCCAAGCAGGCTTGCGACGACCTGTGGCTGAGCCGGTTCCTGATCTTCCGTACCTCGGAAAAGTACAACCTCACGATCGAGTTGCATCCCAAGCCGGTCAAGGGCGACTGGAACGGCAGCGGCATGCACACCAACTTCTCCACCACCCCGATTCGCGACAAGGGTGGCGAGGAATTGATCAAGGGGATCTGCGAAAAGTTCAGCAAGCGTCACAAGGAGCACATCGCTTCCTACGGTTCCGACAACGACCAACGCTTGACCGGTCTTCACGAAACCCAATCCATCCACAAGTTCAGCTACGGCGTCTCGGACCGCGGTTCTTCGATCCGCATCCCCATCGGCACCGTGCAGGGGGGTTGGAAGGGTTATCTGGAAGATCGCCGTCCCGCGTCGAATGCCGATCCCTACAAGGTGGTCCGCGAGATTCTCGCGACACTGCGTTCTTGATGGGCATTCGTAATCGACGCTAAGCAAATTGCTTACATGAAGCCCCTTTTGGCCGCTGGCCAGAAGGGGTTTTTTCTTGTATCGTGTCGTGTTGTTGTGGTCGCTAAATTGCTGTCATCCCGAGAGAGGCTCGCAGACCGAGGGATCTGGCCTGCACTATTCCAACGTATGGAAAACGTGCGAGGATTGAACCCAGATTCCTCAAGTCGCGGGACTCCTTTCGGAATGACACTTCTCAAAGGAACTATCCGTGATGATGACGCCTCAAGATGTGTTGGCTCTTTGCCGTGAGCGGGGTGTCCGCGCGGTGGACTTGCGGTTCATGGATTTCCCCGGCCTGTGGCAGCACTTCACCATTCCGGTCGAGAAGCTCGAAGAAGAGGTGTTTGAAGATGGCCTGGGTTTCGACGGTTCGAGCATTCGCGGTTGGCAGGCGATCAACGAGAGCGACATGCTGCTCGTCCCGCAACCCGAGACGGCCTTCATCGATCCGTTCACCGAGATCACCACGCTCTGCATGATCTGCAACATTCAAGACCCCATCACCCGCGAGGATTATACCCGCGATCCGCGGAACGTCGCCCGCAAGGCGGTCAATTATCTGAAGAGCACCGGCATTGCCGACACTTGTTTCATTGGTCCCGAGGCCGAGTTCTTCGTGTTCGACGACATTCGCTTCGATCAAGCTCCGCAGCACAGCTACTTTTTCATCGACAGCGATGAGGCCCAGTGGAATCGTGGTACCGATTACCGAGCGCAGGGCCGTGGCTCGAACTTAGGTTACAAGCTCCGGCACAAGGAAGGTTACTTCCCCGTGCCACCGGCTGATCAGCTCATGAATCTGCGCAATGAGATGATGATGACCATGATCGACTGCGGTCTCGACGTCGAAGCGCAACATCATGAGGTCGCCACGGCGGGTCAGTCGGAGATCGATCTCAAATATAATGATCTGGTGCAGATGGCCGACAACATGTGCTTGTACAAGTACATCATCAAGAACGTCGCGGCGAAGCATGGCAAAACGGTGACGTTCATGCCCAAACCGCTCTACGGCGATAATGGTTCGGGGATGCACACGCACATTTCGCTGTGGAAGGGTGGCCAACCCTTGTTTGCAGGCGGCGGCTATGCGGGACTCAGCGACGAAGCGCTTTACGCCATCGGTGGCATCCTCACCCACGCCCCCGCGATTTTGGCGTTCACGAATCCCACCACCAATAGCTACAAGCGGTTGGTCCCTGGCTACGAAGCCCCCGTGAATCTGGCGTACTCGCAGCGCAATCGCTCGGCAGCCTGTCGCATTCCGATGTACAGCCCCAGCCCCAAGGCGAAACGGATCGAATTCCGCTGTCCCGACCCGAGTTCGAATCCGTACCTCGCGTTTTCGGCACTGATGATGGCGGTTGTCGACGGCATTCAGAACAAAATCCATCCCGGGGAGCCGCTCGACAAAGATATCTATGATCTCGAACCGGAAGAACTGGCCAAAGTCTCCAGCACGCCGGGCTCACTAGGCGAAGCACTTGCGGCGTTGTCGCGCGACCACGAATTCCTCCTCCGCGGCGATGTGTTCACGCAGGACGTGATCAACACCTGGATTTCGTACAAGCAAAAGAACGAAGTCGAAGCGCTGGCATTGCGTCCGCATCCGTATGAGTTTTGTTTGTATTATGACATGTAGGCGAGTGACTAAATATTTAGCCCCGCCACTCGCGGCGGGTGAAAGCTGAAATTGACTCGGCCTTCGGGACAACCTACCCTTAAGGTATGGACTACCGCAGCAGCATCACCATCGAACCGGGCAAACGGGGCGGCAAACCTTGCATTCGCGGGATGAGGATGACGGTGGGTGATGTGCTCGATTATCTTGCTGGTGGGATGAGTGTTGAGGAGATACTCAGTGACTTTCCTGACCTCACACGCGAAGATATCTTTGCTTGCTTGTCTTACGCTGCTGATCGCGAGCGCAATATTTTAATGGTGCCGCCGCAGTGAAGAACACTGATTTTAAGGGGCTTTCTTTTCAACTGATTTGCGATTCTTATAGTTTTCGTATCTGTCAGTAAGAACGTAGACATACTCGCAAATCGCAGATGCGAAATCCAGAATGTCGCGTGCATCTTGTGCTTTGACTTGCTGACCACTCGCATGAGCCCCTATGTTTCGCTCTTGCCTTAATGAGTCTCCCCACTCAAATAAGCGACGGTCGATTATTCCACTATCGCGAAGTTCCTGGAGACCTTTGTGAAGCGATTTTTCGCTAGTATGGGCGACACACATGGCTTCCAATGTCCTTCCACACATTACTACGCATGCACTGTATGCACTAGAGCGGTTTTCATGTTGTTGTAGCGTTGATTCCTGCCGCTTGGAAGAAGCCTCGGCAGTCTTGTGCAGTCACGCCCTTCATCGCTCTGCCGATTGCCGTGGTGAGCGTCGCGACAGTGCGTTTGGCTTGGCCTCTCAAAGAGGCTTTCACTTTCGACCACATGTTCTCGATGGGGTTGAGATCAGGAGAATAGGGCGGCAAGTAGAGAAGCTTAGCCCCGGTCGCCTCAATCGAATCGGCAA
>Ga0163150_10001358_pt1 | contig 41702 bp, 32 predicted proteins | sample OliLakLV19P2IB_FD_148628 | JGI IMG/M metagenome (GOLD analysis project Ga0163150, IMG submission 148628) | Freshwater microbial mat bacterial communities from Lake Vanda, McMurdo Dry Valleys, Antarctica - Oligotrophic Lake LV.19.P2.IB | ecosystem: Environmental > Aquatic > Freshwater > Lake >... | reverse complement strand
TCTTTGATCGGACATGATGGTTGTGCCGGGAGAAGCGGAAGCGGGCTCTGCTGGGAAGCAACTCGCTGAGGAATATCTCGCTCTCCGATGCGCCAAAGGCGCTCGGCAACCCGCCGGACTGATCGTCTGGTGGGTTGTTTTTCTTCAACTTTGGACATCGGAGTGATGCCTCAAAAATCCAATGCGAAACGGGTGTCCGTTGAAACTTCGGTTTTCTATTCGTAACGATAAATAGTTAATTTTGCCCCACAGATTCTGCGGAAGAGCCGTATATTTTACCCAAGTGAAATATACGCATTGCTCTCGCCTTCACTCTCGCTCGAGTATTCAAATGCTAATTCAATGTCCGAGAGTTCAAAGATCATTTTTCGCCTTCCGGTAAAAAAGGAGCGGTGCTAATTGAATGTGCCGCAGTTCTCAAAATCGGAACCGCTTCGAGCCCTTAAATCTTAAACCTAAAACCTTACATCTTACAGAATGAAACCGCTCACGCAGATCGCTCATGAGTTCGTGGCCGCTTGCCTTCAAGGTGGCGACATTGCGGTCGATCTGACGGCTGGAAATGGACGAGATACACTCTTTTTGGCTCAATGCGTTGGAGAGACAGGCCACGTCTTTGCATTCGATATCCAGGAAAAAGCGGTTCATGCGACTCGGACGCGACTAAGAGAGCATGGAATCGAATCGGTTGTTACGCTCCATTGCCTTTCGCATGCAGATTGGTCGAGCAAAATCGAGTTAGAGCATTCCGTTCGAATCAAAGCGATCATGATGAACCTTGGCTATCTTCCCGGTGGCGATAAATCGGTCGTGACTCAAAGTGATTCGACGAAACAGGCCATCGAAGCGGCTGTCGATCGGCTTCAGCCAGGTGGGATTTTTTCGATTCTTTGCTATACCGGACATCCCGGCGGCGAGCGTGAAGCCGAGGCGGTTCAAGCAAAGCTATCAAGTTTGGATCCGATAGCATTTGACGTTAAGCAAGAGCCAAGTTCGCCAGCCGTAGCCGCACCGATTCTGTACCTTGTTTATCGTCGGACAACTTGAATCTCGAAAAGCTCAGGCCAATTCTTGCCGGTGACGAATAGTTTTTTCGTGGATCGGTCATAGGCGATGCCATTCAAGACGCGTTCTCTATCTTGCGGCTGCCGTGGAAAAAGCCCGGTCAAATTGATCCAACCAAGGACGCTACCGTCGATAGGTGAAATTCGCACGATGCGTTCGTCGTACCAGATGTTCGACCAGATCTCCCCTTCGACATACTCGAGCTCATTCAGCAGTCCAATTTTTTGCTTACCGGCTTTAACCGCCAAACGTTTCACGACTCGAAAATCGATTGGGTCAAGATATCGAAGCGTCGACGTTCCGTCGCTCATGATGAGATGCGTACCGTCATTGGTCAGCCCCCAACCTTCGCCGGTATAGGAAAAGGCCTTGAGATACTTCAGCGTTTTAAGATCGTAAATCAAACCGACGCGATTTTTCCAGGTGAGCTGAAATAGCTGATCGCCGAGGATCGTAATGCCTTCAGCAAAATACTTTAATCGCGTTTCTTCTTGAACATCGCCCGTTTTCCAATCGACGCGTCTCAGTGCTGACGTCCCGTCGCCACCGATACTTTCGTACATTTGCCCTTCGACGATTTCTAAACCTTGTGTGAAAGCCGCCTCATCATGCGGGTACGATGCGACAACTTTATAGCCCCATTCATTCGACGGACTCGCCGATTTGAGTTGAGCGCAGGCAATGAGGGTGACAAGGCTCAACGGCAACACGGCGACGATTAGCCAAGTAAGGTGTTTAGGTTCGAACAAATTGGTAATCGTCAAATTGCGAATGCCCTTCTTCGTGGATTAGTTAAGCCAACGAAATCGTCTTGCCTTCGCGAGCCGAACGATAGATCGCCTCGATTATTCTCAAGTCGCGAAGTCCTTCTTCTCCAGACACTATCGATCGACGGTTCTCGACAATAGAAACGGCGAAAGCATCCATTTCCGTTGCGAACTGATCGATCGGCTGGAGGTGGATCGGGCCTTTGGAACTATCGGCTTGAATGCCGGTGTAGCTGAAAGCCGGTCCGAGCTTGACGAAGCCACGTTCGGTTTCGACATGGACGTGATTCATTCCATTTTGGCTATAGGTCGTACTGCAATGCGCGACGAGTCCACTTGGAAAATTCATCGCCCACGTAATCGACTCATCGACTTCAGCAAATTTAGCGGCGTCGGTTTTCGTTTCTTGCGCCGTCACGCTGATCGGCTCTTCGTTGCTTAAGTAGCGACAAGCTTGAAGAGCATAGAGGCCAACATCCATCAAGGCTCCACCGCCAGCCATCGCACCGCGCAATCGCCATTGCTTCGGATCGCCAATCGAAAATCCAAAACCGGCTTGAATCGCCTTGATGGAACCGAGTTCTTTTTGGCGAAGCATGTCGATGCAAGCCAGATGATGCGGCTCAAACTGGCATCGGTATCCGATCGCCAATTGCCGCGAAGCCGATTCGCAAGCAGCGATCATGCGCTGGCATTCGGCCGCCGAATTGGCCATCGGTTTTTCGCAGAGTACGTGCTTACCTGCTTTGGCTGCGCGGACGGTAAATTCCTCATGCATACTATTCGGCAAAACAACGTAGACGACATCGATTGCATCGTCGCCGACGATCTTGTCAAAGTTGTCGTAGTTATAGATATGCTGACTACCGAGTTGGTATTTTTGAGCCCAAAGGCTTTCTTTCTCAGGAGTTCCTGTCACGATGCCCGCGAGATGGCAACGCTTGGTTTTTTGCAAGCCGGGCGCGATCTGATGAGTGCTCAAATTTCCCAAACCGACCAGGGCAAAACCGAGACTCTTCTTTTCTGTTCCAAAGGCTGCAGTACTCGAATGAAATCCGCCGATGGCCGCCCCGGCAGCGAGTCCAGCAGAGAGAGACTTTACGAAGACACGGCGTGATGAAGAAGAATGATGATGGGTCATTTTTGCGTCTCGATCTTGGGTAGCGGAGGGAATGTATGTCAAGAATATAACAAATTACCGTCTTTCTTGTGCAAACATCCATTCATAGAAAGCCGGGTTTGCGTAAGTTTTGGTCCAACTATCGTGCTGGGCTTCGGGGTATTCGGTAAATTTTGGGTTTCCCCCCAAGGCTTTCAAGGCTGCAATCATCTCTTGCGATCTTTTGGGTGGAACGACACTGTCCTTCAAGCCATGGAAGCACCAAATCGGTAGGTCGACGTACTTTTTTGCCGTCGTGGGATCACCGCCACCACAAATCGGAGCGGCTGCGGCAAAGAAATTTTCGTAGCGTGCAATTGCGTCCCACGTTCCATAGCCACCCATCGACAGACCTGTAATGTAGATCTTCGTTTCTTCGATGCCAGCCGACTCGATCATCGTGTCGACCAACGCTTTGACCATCGCGAGAGTTTCACTTGGCTGCTCTGGCATTCGACTCGATTCTAATTTCCAATCGACTTCCACCCATTTTTTATCGGTAGGGCACTGCGGGATGAGTACATAAGCCGGATACTCCCGTCGTCGTTCTTCCTTAGCGAATTCTCGAGCTCCGTGAATCAGTTGTGCCAAATTGTCGTCACCGCGTTCGCCAGCTCCGTGCAAGAACACGATCAACGGATACTTCCTACTCGGCTTGTAGTCGATCGGTTTCATCAAGCGATAATTGAGCGACATCCCCGCTTCGGTGCGATACTCGCGAGGTTCGAACAACTTGAGCATCGGATCATTCGGGTCGATCTTCGGCTTTTTATCTTGAGCGTGGGTCAAATTCATAGACAAGAAGATAAGAATGAAGGTCAGGACAAACCGCATTTTAGAGATGTAACAAAACATAACAAATAGCCTAGGTGGGATTTGGACGGCATCGGCGGGAATCGAAACTTCAAACTATGATATCAAGGACACCCAGAAACCATAAGACCTGCAGAACGAAGACCGGCGGCTCACTCAGTGTCGTGCAATAGCTAAAATAACAGCCCGCTAGCTATTGGGCCGCTCACAATGGTCTAATTCCGAGTACTTTTCCATCACGTAACCGAGACTGCACAAAAAATGTTCATTCGATTGGCCAAACTGAGTTTGCTTTTCGTGCTCATCGGCGCAAACACCGTCATCGCTGCCGACCAGAAGCCGAACTTGCTGCTGATCTTTGTCGACAATGTCGGCTACGGCGATCTTGGATGTTATGGCAATCGCGACGCGATTACGCCTCGCATCGATCAACTCGCCAAGCAAGGCGTACGGTGTACCGACTTCTACATCGGTTCGCCAAGTTGCTCGCCGTCGCGAGGTGCGATTCTCACCGGTCGACATCCTGAACGAAACGGCTTGAATTATCAACTCAGCTCAGACCCAAACATGCAGCAAGGATTGCCATCCAACGAAATAGTTTTGCCACAGCTCCTCAAGCCGCTCGGATATGCATGTGGTGCCTTTGGCAAGTGGAACATTGGTTTCGATTCGGGACTGCGGCCAACCGAACGCGGCTTCGATGAATTTTTCGGGCATCGCTCGGGGAACATCCATTACTACAAAGGACTCTATCACGGCCAAAACGATATTCGACGCGGTACCGAAGAAGCAGACCTTGGCGGCCAATATAGTACTGATGCATTCGCCGACGCGGCTTCCGATTTTATTCGTCGTCATGCGAAACAACCTTGGTTTGTCTATCTACCTTTTAACGCTACACATTTCATCGGACAGAACAATGTCGAACCGGACGAGAAAGTCCAATGGCAAGCACCGGCGGCAGCACTGGCGCGCTACGGTTGCCAACCGGATGAACCCAACCAGCGGAAACGATTTCTTGCAACGCTGACGGCCCTCGATGATGGCGTCGGAAAAATTCTCGACACATTAGACCGCGAAAATCTTACGCAACGTACCTTGGTTATGTTCATTTCGGATAATGGAGCATTCATGCTGCCTGGTCGCGGGCTCGAAGTCCAATCGAATGCTCCGCTGCGCAGCGGAGGCGTCACGACGTGCGAAGGTGGCGTGCGGGTGCCGGCGATTTTTCGCTGGCCCGGCCATTTGATGCAAGGCTCGGTGAATCATGCCATGCTATCGAGTCTCGATGTGGTACCGCTGGCGGTATCCGTCGCTGGAGGCAATTTGCCCACGGATCGCGTCTATGATGGAATCGATCCGTTGCCTGCTTTGCGCCATGAAACCGATCTTGCTGATCGAACATTGCACTGGGTTTGGAATCAGAGTCGCAGCCAGCAATGGCGAGGCTTGCGCGATGGCAATTTTAAACTTTTGCGATCGGCTGACGATGCCGCTTGGGAATTGTACGACTTGTCGAACGATCTTGCTGAGCAGCACAACTTAGCCAAGGTACAACCTCAACGGCTAGCCGAACTTGTTGAGCGATTCGAGAAATGGCAAAAGGACATCGCGACGGATCCAAGTCGAAGCCAAAGTTTGCGAGAGTAGCATATCGACTATTTTGAGCTGATGGCAATCGCCGCCGTCGACTTAAGGTAAGGTTTCCAATTTTGGCTCTTCCGCAGAATCTGTGGGTCAAAATTGACTATTTATCGTTACGAATAGAAAACCGAAGTTTCAACGGACACCCGTTTCGCATTGGATTTTTGAGGCATCACTCCGATGTCCAAAGTTGAAGAAAAACAACCCACCAGACGATCAGTCCGGCGGGTTGCCGAGCGCCTTTGGCGCATCGGAGCCATCCCTTGTAAATCCATCCGCCAAACTCATTGCACCATCCAAACCATAGCAATTTTTTGGGTAAGCATTTCCGATCAGAAAGCGAACCTTGGTTTTTGCAATCACTCAGTCCAGTGTTTTCCTTGTATTTCACTGCTAAAATCGATTGCGGATCGCGAAAACCACCCACAGTTTCTGCGGAAGAGCCGTGTTTACTTGGATCGCGTCGGCCTCCGTAGTACTAGCGGACTTCGCTGTCGTCATTGGCAATGGCAACGGGGTCGCATCGACAAGTTACTTTGGCTACCAAGGGCAGACCAACGTCACGATCCCGGTTTTTGGGTACTCTCCATCGGGAAACAATGGCCTTGACGCGTTCAGCTTATCTTTAGATTTCGGATCCAATCAGGGTGCTCCAGGTTACGGTTTACCGACCGGCTTTAGTGCGGGCACATTCGGAATCGCAGGCGGAGGCACACCGCTGAACGGAGCCCAATCATTAAATACCACATCGGCACCATTCGTAAACGGGTTTTATCCCGGGCAAGTCAGCTATGACTTTATTGCGAACGGGAGTCATTCGACAACGTTTCCACTGAGTACCGACTCGATGAATCCGACAAAGCTCTTTGACCTAGTATTCGACATTGGTGGAAGTGCTGTGCCTGGTTTTTACGCTATCAACTTAATTCTCGACACTACGATTGTTGACCCTGTGAATGGTGACGTACCTAATCAGACAGTCATTGCTCCAGCAAGTCTCGGGACTCTAAGTGCTTTCAACGGTTCGATCCAAGTGTTGACGGCGGTTCCTGAGCCGACATCGTTGGCTGGACTTCTTTCAGTTGGAATGGCTGGCGTCTTCTATCGCAAGCGCCGAGCGCCTATCAGGTAATCGTTTGGGCGAATCCAGGCAATATCGATGCCGGCTATCGACACGGTATTCACTTCGTCGTCGATACGCATCGGAAAATAGTTGCCTTGGTGCCGTATAGGGAAGACTAATCCGATTCTATTTATGCGGTGGAGAAACGTTTGTGGCACGACGCTCCGCCGTCGTGATTTGCGATGTAGTTATAAAAACTTCGGAAGAGTTGCTTAAAGCTATCTGGAAAGCCTTCGTTGTGACCACCTGGATAATTGGTGATCTTGCTGGCGGATTCGCTCATAAGCGACGGGTCGCGAATTAGCGATTCATTCGCACGGTCGCGATGTCCGATCCAAAGTTCATTGGGGGTCTCGCTGTTCCATGCGAACGCTTGATACGAGCCAGCTATCTCGAATCGAAGGCAATTTTTTCGGCCGGCGGTCGTTTGAGAGACCCATAAGCAGCCGTTGGCACCATTTTCAAAACGTAACATGACAGTACCGCAATCGTCTGTGTCGATATTTACTGAAGCCGTGGTCGGTGGGCGATCCTGCTTTCCTGTGAATGTTTTGATACTGCCACCTGGTCGGAGGCGAGTCGTATGAACCGTTCGAAGATCGGCGCAAACTGCAACGATACGCTGACCGGAAATGAACTGAATGAGATCGAGCCAATGCGTTCCAATATCGGCAACCGCTCTCAGCTCTCCGCCTTCTTCAGCTAGGACTCGCCAATTGAAATCGGTGTCCAGCAGCAACCAATCCTGGACATACGAACCGGTTACGTGAAGCAGGTTCCCCAAGCTCCCGTTTCGAACCCGATCGGCAGCTTCGTGGCATAGTGGATAGAAACGGATGAGATCTCATCTAACGCTGCGTAACCACGAGGAAGGTCGAGGCATGTGGCAGCTTCTACCGATTTTCCTGGCGACGAGCCGAGGATGCCAGCGACATGCACTCCGGCGCGTCGTAAACCTTCGACGTGAACTGGTCCGATAAATCCTGTACCGACAACGGCTGCGGTAATTCGTCGTTCCATTGATTTCTCTCTGGTTGTGTGGAACTATTTTTTAAAGTGGGCTTTCGCCGGGAGTTCGAGGCGTTGCCCGGAACTAGTAAGCTGAGTAGCCGCCTGAAGGCGGAACTACGAACGGTGGCGTATCGAACTTGACCGCGGTTGGCATTGTATACTTTGAGTATCGAAAATGAGAGGTAAGCGAAGTGGACGAACAATTGCGGCTGGCTTATTTGCGGACTACGTATTGGGCAGAAACGCCGTTGGGGGAAATACGGCTGCGGATCGGAGTGGCAAACCCACGACTTACGGAATTGCTCATCGAGTTTTCGGTCGAAGAGTGGGCATTCATCACCGCTTGCAATCCCTCGTCGAAATCCGTTTCAGATGACGAGAACGAGCGATTGCAACAAGCGTTGAAAGCAGTATTGCGGATCGATGGCTTTACGGTATTTAATGGAGCTGGAACCGGGGACGACGGTCAGTGGCCGCCTGAACCTAGTTTCCTGGTCTTAGGCATTTCAACAGCAAAAGCCATCGCACTCGGTCGCGTTTATGGCCAAAACGCCATTGTTGCCGGCATCATCGGCGCAGTACCCTACCTTATCGAGTGCATCGAGTCCTAGATCATGGCTTTGGCTTGATGAAGAGGACTTCCGCGCGTTCAATCCACCCTTTTCGCAAGTCGACGCGGAACCAACCGTCGCTGTTTTTAGGCTGGAAGCGGACTGGGGAACGCGGCCCGTATTCGGCCAAGTCGTACTGTGCCCACGTCTTGCCCATGTCCGGCGACACTGCAACGCCCGTGGCATACGCTGACGCCGGAGCGCAGTGTCCTGCGAGGATCACGCCGTCTTCGATAATCATGTTGGCAATTTCATAGATCGGATTGAATAACAAAGTATGCTTGGTTGGATCAGTGAGTTCAGCGGGACTGCATCGAAAGATGCCGCGGTCGTGCAATTCATCGGCCGCCTTGGGACCGTTGGCGTCAGCGGCCCAATAGAGTTGACCATCGACGAAGTTGATCCCGCCCGATTTATATCGAGAATTCGAATTGACGGAGACTAATATTTTCCAATCCCATTTATCGCTCGGCGCATCATATACCCCTCGCATCCAGTGGCATTCGTTTCCGTGCCCCCGATTGATGTCGCCGGTACAAGCATAGAAAGCTCGTTCGGATGGATTGTAAACAACGGCATGAATATGCCGACAAATGACGGAGTTTTTCGGGTCGCCGAGGAACGATCCTGGCTCGGTCCCCTTCTCTTGAAAATGCGGGTTTCTTCCGAATGAGTACGCGATTTTGACGGTCTGGCCACCGTCGGTCGAATAGTAGATATTCACGGGAACAGGCCCGCCGAGCACATTGCAATAATTTCCCCAGACGAGCATTTCTGAACCGTCGATATCCCAAGTATGAATTCCGTCGAGTGAATGAAAATACCAACCTGGTTGATCCGGCTTCTGTGGCGTGTGCGGCAAGTAGTCACTCCCATCTCGGTTTTTCACCGTGATCTGCCTGTGCGTCTTGAGTTTGTCAGTACTCAGAAAAAGTTTCTCACGAGTCGCAAAGAGAATATTCCCGTTCTTCAAAAGACAACTAAAAGTAATATTCTCGGCCTCGGGGAAGGCAGCATTATGTTCCCATGTTTGAGCATTGTCTTCCGAAAGAAAAATCTTTCCGTCGCCGAATCCGAAGGCTTTATTGTCACGCTGTGAATCGATATAGGGTCCCTCCGGTGCGAGACGACACCAAAAGTGTTCGGTTTCTCGAATCGGAGCAGCGCTTAACCTTGAGATGTTTGAGCCCAGCAGGCCACTGACCGTGGTTGCTGCAGCAGCGTTTCCTAAAAAACGACGTCGATCGAAATGTTGCAGTGATTTCATCTGTTTAAAACTTTCTGAGTGCATCGACTAAGCATAAAAAAGGGAACATATCGAGATTGCCATCCGGCCGAATATTGCACGCGATTGATTACTGTTTACCAAATAGTTTTCCCGGCAACTCATTGCAGGCTTGAAGTGCGAGGATGTCGAAAGCGCTGCCGACATTCGAGATCAGATTGCGAGCTTCGTTGACAGGCGAACGCGTAAACCACTTGCCACTTTCGCGTTGATTGGCATGCAGCCACGCGATACCGCGTCGCAGTCGAGGATCATCTGCAGGGATGCCGAGCTCCCTTGCGACAACGATGACAAAGCCGGTGCCGTATCCGTCGCTGGTTTTCGTGTCGAGAGGCTGGCCGTCCTTACGGGCAAGTCCTTTCCAGTCGGTGAGGAAGCCTGAAGTCGACCATCCTCCGTCGTCAAGCTGCAAGGCTAGCAGTTCATCGAGTGCTTCCTTGCGTTGCGCTTCGGTCGCGATACCTTCGACTCGAATTGAACACCAAGCTAGCATCGCGCGATGATGCAGCGATTTGGGTGGGTTGTTCTTGAAATATTCTCGAAGTTTGTCAAGTCCGGCTCGAGCTTGGGGCGTTTCTGCATAACCATCGGGAGCGATGCCGACGGTGAGTGCCGCTACGGTAACGCCATAGTGATCGTCGATCTCCATCGGTGCATAGTCACAGTGCGGCCATTTCCAACCGCCGTCCTCTCGCTGGACGGTCCACATCATATCGAGAACCTCGCGAGCGACGTCGCTAAGTTTGCCAGTGGTTTGCAGATCGTTAAGTGTAAGACCCGTCCCGACAACGATTGGCCAAAAGCCTTGGTTTTCGGTCGGCCCTTTCTTCTGCCATCGTACCTTTCGATAGTCTTCATAAAAGCGGCGGACGTCACCCGAGTCGGACTGAATCGCACTGAGCGCGGGTCTCGCCGCTAAATAGAACATGTTGGTATGACACGTCGCGCACTTCTTGGTTTTTTGCCAGTTCAGTGCAGCCCGATCTAGATACTCGGCTCCCTTCTTCGCCGAGTACTCAGCCGCTATCGGTTCGTTTGCATGTATCTCAGGGAGACCTTCTTCGACATCGTCGAGCGTTATCGGTTGCTGCGATAAGGCGAATGAACGGGCGAATACAAACAGTAAAAACAGCGCACGGAAAGACATCGTCATTGACGGGCTCGCAAGCAGCGGTGTAGGCAGGAGGTAATGGATTTCAAATGACGCAATTAGATCGCGCCAGCGAATTCTTGCGTTAGCATTGTAACCACATTGCAAATCAGAAGTCAAAATTTCTGGCAAACTGACTTTGAATCATGGTCTGTGAACGGCACGGCGCTAGCCGCCGGTGGATTGATCGTAGTTTCGATACACGGGCGGCTAGCCCGGAAAATTCATCAGCCGTAGTGCGTTAGCACCGGTTTCCTAGAACGTCATGCGAACCGGGTGCTAACGCACTCCGGCTCATAAAAAAACCAGACGCTAACGCGTACCGGCTGATTTTGTTGTCAGATTGTCGATCGAACAGCGTCGCGATGCCATAGGTATCCGAATATTGGGATCAGTAAAAGCGTCGCGTATTGATAAGCAGTTAGCCCAAACCAGAATGTCGGTTCAGGCCGGATTAATTCGGACGCAAATCGATAGATGAGATAAACGATCAAGTAGAACTTTAGCAATTGCCCTGGCCAGATTCCACGTCGTTGAATGACGATCAAGATGCCAACCATCAGCAAATGAAACGCGAACTCGTAGAGTTGTGTCGGATGCCGAGGAACAGGCGGTGGACCGGCTTGATCGAAGACGATTCCCCATGGCAACTCTGTCGGCTTGCCATAGCAACAACCACCGATAAAACACCCAAGTCGCCCGATGGCAACACCCAACGCAACGGGTACGGCAAACGTGTCACCGGTCTTGATCGTAATGCCAAGGCCCCACTTAGTGTACTCGACACCAAAATATCCGCCGACAATTCCGAACAAAATCGTTTTGCCATGCGAGAACCAGACGAGGCCTGACCGAAGTCCTTCCCAGTCCGAAAGAGCGAATGGTAGCTTGGCACCGATCATCGCACCGATGAATGCACCCAAGCCGATGCCGAGCTTTTCCGACCAATGCAAATCGAGTTTCTTCTGATTGCGACGCAGTAGCCATGCACAACTGACAATCGATGACAGCATGACGATCGTGTAAAGCCAATTCAATGGACTAATGCTCCGAAATTCGAACCTGCGATTACGATTTATCGAGCGTCGGCAATGGAACATGCCCTTCGCGATACAAGACGTTATAAGCACAGAATGGGATCACGTGACCACTAGGCAGCACATGGTGCGTGCAGCATTTCATGACTCGACGAACATCGAAATTGTAAGCATCTAAAAACGAGGTAATCGTGATGCGAAAAACGTCTTCCGCTCCCAGCGTTTGCGACAATGCTTTGGCAAAAAATTCGCTGGCAACCGGGTCATCCAATACCTGGAGCGCCATCGTTGGCAATTCCGATTTCGATGCGGAGCGAGGCGTCAAGTTCGATTCGGGTTCGCTACAACTTCCGCCCGAGCAGCAGCCACGACGTCCCAAGTATTCTTCAATTATGGCGCGAACACCAGGACGATTGAAGGAGATACCGTTGGCAATCAGATCGTAGTGTCGCCGAGCATCGAAGAATCTTGTCAGCGGGACCGTCTGATTCGAACTTCGATAGGCGTAGGCTAACGAATGGCAATTGGGATGAGCGCATGGAAGTGGCATGAAATCGGATTCCTGAAAAACCGTCTCGCGAGCGAGTGCCTGGATCACATCTGGAAACGTAATCCGCCGCTCCAGTTCATCAGGCAACACATGTCGGCCAGAGTAGGTCGCCGGTTGGAAACTTATTCCGGTAACGTGACGTCTTGCCAAGCCGAATTCGACCAACGGGCCAATCTGATCTTCGTTGACGCCGCCTTGGAGCGTGCAAACGAGCGTCGTGTGGATGTTGGCTTCGGCTAAAGCATCGAGAGCTCGCAATTTAGTGGCTAGCAACTTTTGACCGCGCAGCGATTCGAAAACGTCGTCATTCAAACCATCCATCTGAAAATAGACTTCGACGCGATCGCGGTAGTTCGACAACCATTGGACCAGGTCCGGTTCATGAGCAAATCGAAGCCCGTTGCTGTTGATCATGACATAATCGATAGGTTGTTCGAGCGCATAAGCCATCACGCGCCGAAATTCGGGATGAATCGTAGGTTCGCCACCGGAAAGCTGCAAAATTTCTGGCCGACCTTCGACTTCGACCAACCGATCGATGGCACGACAGCAATCCTCGAAGCTCAAATGTTTTCCACCTGGCCCGCTGGATGCATAGCACATTGGACATTTGAGATTGCACGACGACGTGAGTTCGACAAGCCCAATGCACGTATGTTGTTCGTGCTCACTGCACAGTCCACAATCGAGCGGGCAGCCTTTATCAGGAGCCGTTCCAAACTGAAGCGGTTTTTTGGCTGGGACCGAAAACTGCATTTGGTCGAATTGAGCGACGTCACTGCAGATATAGTCTTCACGAACACCATGTGTCGGGCACGTTTTTCGAAAGTAGACGCGTTGACCGCGAGCGATAATCTTCGCCGGTACCACGGTCAAACACGTCGGGCAAAGGCTTTGAGTTGTTCCTAAAAAGGTATAGTCGCGGAGCGGTAATCGGCTGGTAATATTGTTGTTTATTGGAAGATTCATGGCCGCCTCCTTGACGGCGAGAATAGCCAAAGGACGATTCCTGTGGCGATGATAAAGCCCGCGACGCTCACGGCAAAAGCAAGCGTAATTATTATGTCTCCCTTAATGAGAGGCTTTGATCCCATAACACCGTTGGCGAAGAGAACACCCCAGCAAGTTACGAACAATCCGATACATCCGGCGATTACGGATGCGATCACGACTCCCATAGAGGCAATAAATGAAAGCACTCGGTCGGACGTCGAAAGTTCCATTCCTAATCGTGCTTTCCGAACAGACGAACTCGCCGCACGAATATAAGCTGGTATAGCTAGAATGGCTAGCGCGATCCCCAAGCCAATGTTGATGATCGACGCGATGGCCAGGAAAACGACTAATGCAACAGCTAAAGGAACCGAGAGACTCGGCGAAAGTCTGGGCCGCGAATCAAAGTTTGGCTGCGGAGCGTACGGATTCTGCTGTGCATCGGACTCTTCGTCTGGTTCGTTCATCGAAGCTACCCTCTTGGATTAGAGAACTAGACATCAAGGTTCCTAACATCGAGAGCGTGCTTCTCGATGAATTCTCGACGCGGTTCGACTTTATCACCCATTAAGACTCGGAACATTTCGTCGGCGGCGGCAGCGTCGGTCAATGTTACTTTGATCATACTACGAATCGACGGATCGAGTGTCGTTTCACGAAGTTCTTCGGCGTTCATTTCGCCGAGTCCTTTAAATCGCGTAATCTGCAAACCTTTTTCGCCAGCCGCTCGAATTGCGGGCAACAGTCCTCGAAGGTCATCAAGTCCCAACTCGGCTTCTTCACGGAGCAGCTTGTATCGCGCATCGGTTCGGCCCGTTCGGTCTTTGGGAATGAGATCTTCGATGGTAAAACCGAAGCCAGCAAGCTCTTTGAGACCGGCGTTGATGGTTCGAACTTCGTAGAGTTCGATGACATGCGGGGCGTGTGCTTCTTTTATTTCATCCTCTGTTGAATCAGCATCGGCAGAGTCACTCGGTCGAGTATCGGTCGATTCGTCGTCGCTTGTTTCGTCCAAGGATAGCTTTCGTGTGTTGACGAATTCGTCCATTTTATCGCGAGAGATAAACCAATGGTCTTCATTTCCTAAATCGAGATGAAAAACAGGCATTCTGCCGGTTTCAGGTTCCATCCGTTCAGAATGAACTCGCAACGAAATACCGCGTCGTTCGAGGGTCAGCATCGCTTCTTCCATCCCCGCGAGCGTTTGGCAAAGTTTGCGCATTTCGGCACCTTCGATGGTGCGACCGTCTTCGCCGACAAAGCGGCTGTCAGAAAGTCCCTTCTCCATCAACTGGCTCTTCATGAGTTCTTCCGTTTGGACGTAGTATTTTTCTTTCTTGCCGCGAACGACTCGAAAAAGCGGTGGCTGGGCGACGTAGACATGCCCGCCAGCAACCAACTGGTACATCTGTCGGTAGAAGAAACACAAAAGAAGCGTTCGAATATGAGAACCATCGACGTCGGCATCGGTCATGATGATAATGCGGTTATAGCGACGTTTTCCGATATCTTGATCGGCACCGATACCACTCCCGATGGCTTGAATCATGCTCATCACTTCTTCGTTCGCCAAGACCTTGTCGTCGCGACTCTTATAAGCGTTGATAATTTTTCCTCGGAGAGGAAGGATGGCTTGCGTTTGTCGGAAGCGACCGCCTTCAGCGGATCCACCTGCCGAATCACCTTCGACTAGATAGAGTTCGCATTCTTCCATTTTGTTGCTGCTGCAATCGCGTAGTTTTCCTGGCAGCCCACCGCCGCCGAGAACGTCCTTGCGTTTTCGAAGAGCATCTTTGGCTTTACGAGCCGCTTCGCGTGCTTCGGCGGCCAACAGTCCTTTGCGGACGATCAACTTAGCTGTCTTAGGGTTCTCTTCGAGAAATTTATTGAGTCCTTCACCGACCGCCGTGTTCATCAACCCTTCGATTTCACCGTTCCCTAGTTTTGTCTTTGTTTGCCCTTCGAATTGAGGATTGGGAACCTTCATGGCGATAACGGCAGTTAAGCCTTCGCGAAAGTCTTCGCCCAACGGAGTGAGATCTTTGAATAGGTTTTCTTTCTTCCCATAATTATTCAAAGTTCGAGTCAAGGCGGCTCGAAAGCCGGAAACGTGCGTGCCACCTTCGATCGTATGGATATTGTTGACATACGACTGAAGGTTTTCGGTGTACTCTTCGGAATACTGTAGAGCGACTTCGAAGGAGATGCCGTCCTTCGATCCTTTGATCGAGATGACATCTTTATGGACCACGTCGCTTGCGCGATTCAAATGCTCGACAAACTCGACAATACCGCGTTCGTAAAAAAAGTCGTCTGCTTGATTTGTTCGGTGGTCACGGCATTTAATTCGAACACCGCTGTTGAGAAACGCTAAATCTTGTAAGCGTTTCACCAACGTGTCGTACGAGTACTTGGTATTTTGGAAAATCTGGCCGTCAGGTTTGAACGTCGTTTTTGTGCCGCGACGATTCGTCGTGCCAGCTTCGCGGACCGGGCCTGTTGGAACACCATGCTCATACGATTGCGTCCAGACTTTTCCTTCTCGATGGACTTCGACTTCGCACCATTGGGAAAGAAAGTTGACGACGGTAACGCCGACGCCGTGAAGTCCGCCAGAGGCTTGGTAGGCTTTTTTCTCAAATTTCCCACCGAACTTCAGCACCGTCATGACGCCTTCCAACGTGCTAACATCTCGCTGAAGCAATTCGGACAGTTGAGCGTGACGAGCTGTCGGGATGCCTCGGCCATCGTCTTCGACAGTAACCGATCCGTCGGAATTGATGCTCACCGAAACACCTTTGGCGTAATCGGCCATCGCTTCGTCGATCGAGTTATCGACGACTTCATAAACCAGATGGTGTAACCCTTTGAGCGTCGTGTCGCCGATGTACATCGAAGGACGCTCGCGAACGTGTTCGAGATCGCTCAGATGCTTCAAATCTTCTGCCGTATAGTCGGCTCGCTCCAAAACCGGAATATCCGAGTCGGCGTTTTCGGTGGACGGAGTCTCAGACGATTGCTCGCTCATACGTTACCTTCAAAACTGGCCTTCATCGTGTCGGCCGAAAGTCGAAAAATTAGCTGGCGGGAGGGTTTCCTGGCAGCGACTAGATAAGGCCAAATTGTAGCATTTTTTGAGCTTCAACGCGACTGGGGTACGATGCTTGAAATACGAGTGAAATGCCGCATTTTTAGAGGCCGCAATTGGTCATTAAGCCATTAACGATCAACGCGTAGAACGTAGCGCAATGAAAGCTTGCCTTCGGCGTCGTTGAGCAGGGCTTCACCTTCGAGGTCGCTCGCATTATGGGTATTAGTCTTCCTTGGCTTTTTTCGATTTCTTATTCGTACCGGGGATTGGTCGACCAGTTGCTTTTGCCCAGTGTTCGTAAGCAGATTTTAATTCTGCGACCCTTTCTGGCATCTCGTCGGCTCGATTGTGCAGTTCTGTCCGGTCGGCCTCGACGTCGTATAGTTCCCAACTTGGCAGCTTAACAACGGTATCCCAGACTAGCTTCCATGGGCCGTGTCGAACTGCCGTATTGCCGGACCATTCCCAGCAAAGCTCTAGAGGAGGAGTTCGCGTTTCACCGCGAAAGATAGGTGCTAGGCTTGTTCCTTCCATTGGAAGAGTCTGCACGCCATTGATTTCGCTGATCGCCTTTCCGCCGGCGCATTCAAGGCAAGTCGGCAACACATCGATGATGTGCCCCATTTGGCCGGTCATCGTATTAGGCTTGATGGTACTCGGCCAGCGAACGATCAACGGCGTACTGATGCCTCCTTCGTTAACCGAACTCTTGTAGCGGCGAAACGGCGTATTTTGAGCCCATCCCCATGCTGGCCCGACGGCCGTATAAGTACTGACGATTCCTGGCTCTTGCGTATCGTCGCGACCGCCGGGCTCTTCGGTACAGCCACCATTATCCGAGAGGAACATGACGATCGTGTTGTTAGCGATTCCAAGATCATCGAGCGTTTTGAGCAGCTTGCCGATGTTCTGATCCATTCGATCGATCATGGCTGCATACGTTGCCATGCGAAGGTCTTCCCAATCTTGATTCGCGCCCGACCAGTCATACGATTTCGAATCGGTGGGTGAAAGCTTCCATCGCGGGTCGAGCAATCCCATAGCGAGCTGACGAGCATGACGATCTTTTCGAAGCTGCTCCCAGCCACCTTTGTATTTGCCGCGATACTTCGCAATGTCCTCGGGCCAAGCATGCAGTGGATAGTGTGGTGCATTAAAAGCGAGATGAATAAAAAACGGACTATCGGTTTTCGCGAAACGCTGAACCGTCTCGATCGCATGCGCTGCAAAATAATCGGTCGTATAAAAATCCGCAGGGAATTCGGTAATCAACTGATCGTTGTGGCCGAAAGTGCGAACTTTGCTCCCTTTGTATAGTGGGTCGGCTTGTGCTGGATTGAAAAAATTAACGGCACCATCCATCAACCCATAGTATTCGTCGAACCCTCGATCGATCGGACGTTGCGGATTCTTACTGCCTAAATGCCATTTGCCGCTCATCCCAGTTTGATATCCGATCGCTCGCATCGTCTCGGCGATTGTCGGAATGTTGCGAGGAATCGAATTCCCGCCGTCGCGAGGGTACATCCCAGAGAGAAGCGACGCTCGCGTCGTGGTGCATTTGGCATTGTTATAGAACTGCGTAAATCGCAACCCTTCGTCGGACAATCGCTGGAGGTTAGGCGTGTGGATCTCGCCGCCATAGGGGCTGATGTCCGAATAACCCATGTCGTCGGCCATGATCAAAATCATATTGGGACGCACGGTATCCGCAGCGATAACGGGGCGGCTTATCAAGACGGAAAATAGAAAGTACAAAGCGATCGGGAACAAACATCGTACGGATTTCATGATATTCGCGTCTATTGAGGTAGGAAACGATGGCAAGAAGAATTCAAGGTCGAGCATGATTCTACTCTGTCGATCCTTAAAAGACTACGTATGAGTGGCGTAAGCTTCCAGCTTGCGATCCTCAATTTTAAGCCGATCAGCCGGTACGCGTTAGTGTCCGACTTCCGTTTCGATGCGAAGAAACCGGACGCTAACGCGTACCGGCTGATTGAGTAATCTTGTCCTATTTTGTCTTTACGAGAACAAAAGCAAGTGCAACAGCATTTCGTACATCGCGACTTCGTATAATGAATCTTTGCGTCGCATTAGAAGCTTGGTTGAACTACGTCCAATGCAGTAACAGTCAGAGGAGTGTCCGAAGATGTCGCGAGCTTTGCATTCCGATGGTGGAGTCGTTGGCGAATGGTGGCGCACCGATGCTACCACCGGCCGGATCATTTGCGATCTTTGCCCGCGAGAATGCCATTTAAAGGATGGTGATCGCGGATTCTGCTTCGTTCGTGAGAATCGAGGCGGCGAGATGATTCTGTCGACGTATGGACGCAGCACCGGCTTTTGTATCGATCCGATCGAGAAGAAACCGCTCAATCATTTTTATCCAGGCACAAGTGTCCTTTCATTCGGCACGGCGGGGTGCAATCTTGGCTGTAAATTCTGTCAAAACTGGGAAATTAGTAAATCGCGCGAAGTCGAGCGACTCAGCCAACTCGCTACGCCCGAAGCGATCGCGCTGGCCGCTCGCGAGCTGGGTTGCCGAAGCGTCGCCTTTACCTATAACGATCCAGTGATTTGGGCCGAGTATGCGATCGATACCGCGATTGCTTGTCGTGAAAATGGAATCAAAAGCGTCGCAGTAACGGCAGGCTACATTCACCCATCGGCTCGAAAGACTTTTTATGAATCGATGGATGCGGCCAACGTCGATCTCAAAGGATTCACGGAAGAATTCTATTGGAAGACCACCAACTCGCATCTCGCTCCAGTTCTCGACACGCTCAAATATCTCAAGCATGAAACGAACGTTTGGTTCGAGATCACCAATTTGATGATTCCGCAGACGAACGATAATCAAGACGATGTGAAGCGAATGGCGGATTGGATCATCGAGTATCTTGGCCCCGACGTTCCGATTCATTTCACAGCCTTCCATCCAGATTTTCGTATGCGAGAGCTTCCCAACACGCCGATCGAAACTTTGATCGGTGCCTATGAAATCGCCAAGAAAGCCGGCATTCACTATGTCTATGTCGGAAACGTTCACGACGCCAAGAGGCAAAGCACTTATTGCCCATCGTGCGATCATCCAGTCATCGAACGCGATTGGTATGTGCTCGGTGAATTCGCTATCGACGACGGATGTTGTCAGCATTGTCGTGGTAGAATAGCGGGCTGTTTCGATCAAACGCCAGGCAATTGGGGAAATCGCCGTCAGCCAGTCGATCTGACTCGTTGGTCTCGAACCTCATCATTGCCTGTCCTGAAGAAGGAGCCGACCATCATGAATGCTATCACGTCACCGCCCATCGATTCGATTTTGGATGCGGATTCATTAACCGAAGTTCAACGCCAGAGTCTGTTGCAGTTAGCTGCTCGATGTATTTCTCAGTTCGCGCATGGAAAAGCCCTCGATGTCGTTGAATACATCGCGCAAAATGAACTCGAACCGTTGCTCGATCAGAAAGTATTCGGACTCTTTACGACGCTTAAACGAGGTAGCCAACTTCGAGGTTGTTGCGGTTCGATTGGGACCATGCGAAGCTTGGGTGAATCGCTCTTGAATGCTTGTCATCGCACGACGCTAGAAGATCGGCGAATGCCCGCGATATCTCCGAGCGAACTTCCCTACTTGAGCCTCGATATTTCGTTGCTGAAACAGCTCGAACCGATCCATGTTCGCGGCACCGATCGCTTGCATGCGTTCGAAATTGGCAAACATGGATTGCATATCGAACGCGGCGAGAAAGGTGGACTGCTATTGCCGTCGGTGAGTATCGAGCAAGGATGGGATGCCGAAGCGTTTCTCAAAGGTGTTTGTCGCAAAGCCGGACTGGGCGAAGATGACTGGATGGAATCGGATTGCAAATTGAATCGATTTGCTGGAAGCGCGATTCACGGTTCGATCGATGCATCGGCCTACGATGGAATGGCGTTGCGACGTACACCTTTACTCACGCCGGATCAGTTGAAGATTCTACACAGGTCGGTAGCCAATAATCTTATGGCCCTTCGGCGCGGGGCGACGCCAAGTTACTTCATTCCCGACGCCCCTGATGGAACGGTGAACGGTTTGGTTTTATCGCTCTTTGAAGGAGCCACTCAAAAACCTCTGTTACACGCCATACGCGTCTCGCTTCGTCCAGGAATTCCGATGCAGTCAAGCTTGTTCGAACTGACGACCGAAGCGAATCATGCGATCCAAAACCTGATCCCTACCGCGCACCTTCAAATCGAACTTGCGCTAACCGTCTTACTCGATCCGTCCGCACATGGCTCGGTCGTTCTTTCTAAATCAATGTTGGCGAGTTCGGAAAGCTTGAACGCCGTGCGCAAGGCGATTGGAATCGAAGGGATCGTCGAATCGGGTCGCGCTATTATTGCGATGGTGGGTGAGGATCGAATCGCGGTAAGCCTTGCTCCGAACGAATCTCCGGAAGAGCAAATTGTTGCTTCTGCAAAAGTGCTTAATGGGAACAGCCAACCATTGGCCATCTTCACGATGGATGCAATCTCGACGCGCTCACAGTTGTTGGCAACCAATGTAGCGATTCCAAAGAGCGAACCGACCGATCGCAAACCTGCAGTAGCAGGAGCGTTTTATCCCGCTGAAGACGCGGCGCGTCGCGCTGTCGTGAAGAAAATCTTCGACGAACTTCCGCCGAAGCACATCGAATCGCCGGAGTCGGACGAATCGGATCATGAAAAAAGCGGAGCTCGGCATTCGTTATTGGCGATCATGACACCGCATGCTGGACTGACCTACAGCGGGAAGATTGCGGCCATGGTATGGCGCGAAGTCGATTTTCCACGTCGCTTGCTGATCATCGGACCAAAACATACTCCGCATGGTGTCGCCTGGGCCGTCTCGCCGTGTCGTTCGTGGATGTTATCGGATTCTGTACACTTCGAAAACGATTTGGAGCTCGTTGAAAAGCTGGTCGAAAACGTCGAAGATTTACAAATGGACGCTGCCGCCCACCATCGAGAGCACGGAATTGAAATTCAATTGCCGCTTTTGGAGCACCTTTGTCCGACAGTTAAGCTTGCAGCCATCGCGATGCATGGAGCAACGTGGCCGACAATTCAGGCGACCGCAGTCCAACTTGCTAGCATATTAGCCGACGATCCTGATCCGCCGCTGCTCGTTATCTCTAGCGATATGAATCACTACGCCGAAGACTCCGAGAATCGACGGCTCGATCGGCTAGCATTGGACGCGATTCACGCCAAAGATCCAAAAAAACTTATCGAAGTTTGCCATCAGAATCAAATCAGTATGTGCGGGCTTATCCCTGCGGCCTTGGTCATGCAAACATTGTCCGAATTGGGCGTAGACTATCAAGTTCAAGAGATAGCTTATGCAACCAGCGGCGATGTTACGAAGAGCGACAAAGTCGTCGGATATGCCGGGCTGACATTCTCTGCCAAAAGTAGGTAATACTTTGTCCAGATTAAGAATTTGGGTTCGCCGATTGTGGCGCGACGCTCCGTCGTCGCGAATCACGACGGCGGAGCGTCGTGCCACATTCTGCGCGACGCTCTTTATTACGGTTGCGGAGCTGGAAACGATGGATCGCCTGGTATGTTGCCGAAATAGGGCATTCCGTTCTCTTGTTGCATTTGCTGCATTTGTTGCGATTGATTGACGAGCTTCGGGATCAAAATCGCATAGCCGATACCATACAGCACTAGCCCCAAGATAAGGCTTCCCGTAAAGATCGGCATGACTTTCTGTAATCCCCATGCATCTTTATTCTTCCAGCCGAAGATCAACGCTACGATGTAACCTATTCCGCAAACAAAAAGACCGACGATCGTACCGATCCCCATACCCGTTTGGTTGTTCTGAAACATTTTTACGATGATAATGATCGTACAAACGAATGCCACGAGCATCAAAATCATACCCGGGATGATAAATACCCATTCCATACTCTTGCTCCTCGATTGAGTGTTTAGAAAACGCGTTTTACAAATGTCAACCGTATCCCGTGACACGTTTGACGGACGAGATTCTAGCAGATGCTGCAATGGCTAGGTTGCTGTGAAAAGTACTTACTACAAGACTTTTCGATTTTTTTCACCCCTTAGCCATACGGACATCTTAAGAATTCATCCATTGGGCAGCGTCCATCGCGAAGTAGGTGAGAATAGCCGATGCGCCGGCCCGCTTCATGCCAAGAAGGCTTTCAAGAACCGCCGCGCGCTCGTCGAGCCATCCTTGTTGCGAAGCCGCCTTCAACATGGCGTACTCGCCGGAGACTTGATAGACCGCCACGGGTACATGGAACGTTTCATGGACCCGGCGAACGATGTCTAAGTAGGGCATACCCGGTTTGACCATGACCATGTCGGCCCCTTCCTGTAAATCTAAAGCGACTTCGTGGATCGCTTCGTCGGTGTTGGCGGGATTCATTTGATAAGTCTTTTTATCCCCGCCGCTCAAATTTTTCGCCGAACCAACCGCTTCGCGAAAAGGTCCATAGAATGCCGAAGCATATTTGGCGGCATATGCCAAGATCGATACATCATGAAAACTTGCTTCGTCCAACGCGCTTCGAATCGCAACGATTCTACCGTCCATCATGTCCGACGGAGCAATGCAATCGCAGCCGGCTCGAGCTTGATTGATCGCTTGCTGGCAAAGCATCGCGATCGTTTCATCGTTGACCACGTATCCGTTTCGGACTAAGCCATCTTGACCGTGCGAGGTGTAGGGGTCGAGTGCGACATCGCAGACAATGCCTAGTCGATCACCGACTACTTGTCGAATCGCTCGGGTAGCCGTGCATATTAAGTTTTCTGGATTGGCAGATTCTTCACCGTCGGGCGATTTCAATGCGGGGGGTGTCACCGGAAATAATGCGACAGCCGAGATTCCCATTCGCACCGCCGCCTCGGCTTGTTGCACAATACGATCTATCGAATGCCGACCTACGCCAGGCATCGAAGCGATCGCTTCCGATTGGTCGCTTCCGGGCAGAATGAAGAGCGGCCAGATTAAATCGGCAGGTGCAAGTCGATGCTCTTGGGTTAGCTCTCGGAGCCAAGAGTGCCTTCGCAAACGACGAAGACGAGTCGAAGGAAAAGGGCCTCGGGCATCCGACCAAGCATTCATTTACATTCCAGAATTCAAGTGAGTGGATTTGCTAATTACAAACCTATTTCGTACGTTTATCATAGACACACGTCCAAGCTTTGTCCCCAGCCAGATCGGAAGGTTTCTTGCAATGCGTAAAAACATCTTAAAAATCGCGACATTATTGCTGCTTTTTCCGCCTGGGATAACAAGCAATGGCCAGGAGAACGCCGGGGCGGTGAGCGGGCCCGGCGTTGTCAGTACCGACTATCGAACGACCGTCGACCGAGCCGTCGAATTTTTGCGAGTTCGAGGTCAGGCGGAAGATGGTTCCTTTAGCAAGCAGAATGGTCTGGGCGTGTCAGCCCTGGTGGCTGCCGGTCTGCTCGCCGTCGATGTGCCACGAGAAGACCCGGTGGTTGCTAAAGTTCTTGCGTTTATCGAAGGCTACCAACAGCCCGACGGTGGAATTTATGCTCCTGGTTCGAAACACAGCAACTATGAAACGTGCCTTGCAATCATGGCGATTAGCAAAGCGAATCGCGATGGCAAGTATACGGCGATGCTAGCGAAAGCCGAAGTCTATATCAAGAAGCTTCAATGGGATGAAGGCGAAGGATTGACCAGCGATGACCCGGCCTTTGGAGGAGCAGGCTATGGCAGCAAGTCACGCCCTGATTTGTCGAACTCTTCTTTTCTACTCGATGCGCTTAACAGCCTCGGTCGAGACGGAAGTGACGAAGCAGTCCAACGAGCCTTGATCTTTGTATCGCGATGCCAAAACCGAGCCTCCGGAGATAACCCAACGCCGTTTGCCAACAAGATCAACGATGGTGGCTTTTACTATACGCCGGCGGCCGGTGGCGACAGCATGGCTGGCAAGACCGAGAACGGCGGATTGCGGTCTTACGCTTCGATGACTTACGCGGGTCTTAAGAGTATGATTTTTGCAGGCGTGGCCAAAGACGACCAACGTGTACAAGCGGCTGCAAAATTCCTCGAGTCTAACTACTCGCTCGAATCGAATCCTGGAATGGGCAGCTCGGGTTTGTTTTACTACTACCACACGATGGCAAAAGCTCTCAATGCGCTAGGTGTCGAACAGTTCAAAGCAGTCGATGGTGAGCATGCATGGCGAACGGAATTGCTGGCAACGCTCGCAAGTTCGCAGAAAAAAGATGGCTCGTGGGTGAACCCTGATTCCCGTTGGCTGGAAGGCGACCCCAATCTCGTCACCGGCTATGCGCTATTAACGCTCAGTATGCTCAAGCCCAGTAAGTAACTTGGGCAAAGGGCTCGCGTGCTATTGATTGCTCTGTCTTTTCAAGCCTAAAGCAAAAATAGGCAATTTGGGCTATTCTTAGGGTTCGCGAGATTTGTGCAAGTGATACCGTTCGGATTACATCGATCGAATTTAAGGGTCGATACCATCAGTTGAAGAATGCGACCCTGAGAGAGCGAATCGTTTATGGCTTCCGATTTCCGACTAAAAGAGTCCCTACCGCAATTAACGGATCGAATTGTCCAGTCGTACACCTACGACAATCGAATTCATCATCTTGGTCATTGCCCGTTACCGAAGTACGAAGTCGTTATCCAAATCATCGAGGATTTAAAAGAACTCATCTATCCGGGCTTTCGGCGACGTGAAGGATTGCACATTGGCAACGTCGCGTACCATGTCGGCAATCTCGTCGATACATTGCACGACAAGCTGACAACTCAGATTGCTCGAGCTCTGCTGCATGCCGATCGTGTTCGCGGCGAGCCATCGGATTGCCAAGAACCCAACGATTATGAAGCGAAAGGGCAAGCGATTGCCATCGCATTCCTGGAACGCATTCCACATCTTCGCGCAGTCTTAGCGACCGACGTCGAAGCGGCCTTTGAAGGCGACCCGTCGGTAACCAATCGCGATGAAATCATTTTTTGCTTCCCAGGCCTCGAAGCGGTCACGGTATATCGCGTTGCCCACGAACTTGCCAAGTTCAAAGTTCCGTTCATACCGCGAATGATGACCGAATGGGCTCACAAGCAAACGGGAATCGACATCCACCCGGGTGCTAAAATTGACCAGCACTTCTTTATCGATCACGGCACGGGCGTCGTCATCGGTGAGACATGCGAAATCGGACGCTATGTTCGAATCTATCAAGGGGTGACGTTGGGCGCGTTGAGCTTTGCAACTGACGGAGATGGGCAACTTGTTCGCGGCCAAAAGCGGCATCCGACGATCGAAGATCGCGTGATCATCTATGCCAACGCAACGATCCTGGGTGGCCGAACGGTCATCGGACGCGAGAGCGTGATCGGTTCGAGCGTTTGGATTACCTCATCGGTCGCCCCGGCGACGACGGTGGTGCTCGAAAAGCCGCGACTAAAAATCCGTGGCGGCCATCAATCCGATTCGATCGAAACCGATTTTCAAATTTAGTTTCTACTCGGCGCTTGCCACCGATGGCAGAACGCTTGCGGGAACATCTATTTAGTAGCAATAACGTTGAGACTGATCGGTATGCCGAGATAGTCGTAGGTCGAGCAATCGTCGGGAAAAAGCCCGAACTGATCGACACGACGAGCAAGCCGAAATCCGGCGTTGCCCAGTAGATCGATCAAGACTTGCCAATTCAAGCCGATGTGATGGTAATCATAAGGATCTTGCTGACCACCATAAATCATCTTGGTCAGGATAATCCGATTTTCGATGCTTACATCTGGCCTCAAATAGAGCTGACACAACGCATCCATGTCGGGGACTCCGATATGAAACAATCCTTCGGGTTGTAAAATGCGAAGAACTTCTCGAAGGGCCGTTTTGAATTCGGTATAGTCCAAATGCTCGAAGACGTGTGAGGCATAGATCTCGGCGATCGAATTGTCTGTAAACTGCGACAGGTCGGTGCAGCTCCCGACAAAATCGACAAGTGGTCCCGGTTGGATATTGAGTATCTTCCACCCTTCGAGTGGCTCGGTGCCGCCGATGTTGAGCCTTATGGGATGACTGACGCAGCTCATTGTTAAGTCAAAATATCCGCGACGACATGGGCTTCTTCGACGCCTGTTAGGCGAGTATTCAAACCACGGAACTTAAAGCTAAACCGAGCATGCTCGATTCCTAAACAATGCAAGATCGTTGCATGCAGGTCGCGAAGATGGACCGGGTTTTCGGCGATGTTGTAACAAAAATCGTCGGTCGAGCCATATTCCATCCCGCCGCGAATGCCGCCGCCGGCAAGCCAGACCGTAAAACTTCGCCCGTGATGATCGCGGCCCATTCCAGGATCGCCAAGTTTTCCTTGACTGAAGACCGTTCGCCCAAATTCCGTTGCGAAGACAACCAACGTATCATCGAGCATCCCCGTTCGCTTCAAATCTTGAATCAAGGCCGCCGTCGGTTGGTCGATGTCGTGGCATTGATTGGGCAACTGGCGTGCGATGGCAATGTGTTGGTCCCAGCCGCGGTGGAAAAGTTGCACGAAGCGGACATCGCGCTGAAGCAGTCGACGTGCCATCAAACAGTTCGATGCATAGCTTCCAGGCTTGAAGACTTCTGGACCGTAGGCCTCTAACGTCGAAGGCGATTCGTCGCTGATATCTGCCAGCTCGGGTACCGACATCTGCATTCGAAAAGCCATTTCATAAGCATGAATGCGGGTCATCGTTTCGGGGTCACCAAGTTCTGCCGCTCGTATTTGATTCAGTTGCGCAAGATCATCAAGCATCTCGCGGCGCTGGCTGCGTTCGACTCCCGGTGGATTATTTAAATATAGTACAGGATTGGCTCCCGGTCGAAGTCCAACTCCTTGATGCGATGACGGCAGAAAGCCGCTTCCCCAAAGCCTCGAAAAAATTGGCTGGCCAGGATTCTTTCCAGTCCCCTGTGAAACCATCGCGATGAAGGCTGGAAGATTTTCATTGACCGTACCTAGACCGTAACTTACCCACGCACCGATACTCGCATAACCTGGCTGCTGGTTTCCGGTATTCATAAACGTGATCGCCGGATCGTGATTGATCGCTTCGGTATTCAAACTCTTGATCAAGCAAATATCATCGGCGATTTTTTGAGTGTACGGCAAGAGGTCGCTGATCCACGTTCCATTTTTCCCCGAGCGTTTTCCTGGCTTGAGCGGTGGAACGACGGGATAGGCCGTTTGCCTCGACGTCATTCCCGTTAGTCGTTGCGTTCCTTTGATCGACGGCGGAATTTCCTTGCCGGCATGTTCGTGCAGCATCGGCTTGTCGTCAAAAAGATCGACATGTGAAAGCCCGCCGCTCTGAAACAAACAGATAACGCGTTTCGCCTTCGGAGCAAAATGAGGCAGACCAGCAAGTCCTCCTGGCGGCGAGACTTGGTTGGCTAATGTAAGCTCGGGATACAAAAGCGAACCGAGTGCAATGCTGCCAAGCCCTCGCGTCGCGTCGCCAAGAAACGTGCGTCGAAGTGCATTCTGCTGATCATCGAACGATTGACCATCGGACCATAAGTTCATGCGAAGCAAATCCTGTTAAGGCGAGCGGCAAATGAGTTCTTACCATGTAGCAGCGTCTCTCCGAGACGATGTGCGAGTCTCGGAGAGACTCGCCTACGTGAATTCAGGTAAATTCTCATCTGCCGATCGCCTAATTACGAGTAACGGTTTCGCTCAAGTTGAGGAGAATGACCGCGACTTGTGACCAAGCGGCGAGCTCGCTTGCCGCTATCGAGTCATCGACGGGTGTTTCACCGACGCTCAAATAAGCTTTCGCAGAATTAAGTTGCGAAGTGTATCTTGATCGTTCTCGCTCCAATGTTTTGAGGAGAATGTCTATTTCATTTTTCGCCGGCTTCCGCGACGTCGCTTCAAGAAATGCCCAATGCACTCGAGCGTTGTCCACGTTGGCGTCACCTTCGGATTTTACATGCGAAACGATTCGTTGGGCAAAGGCTCTCGAAGCTTCGACGAATTGGGGGTCGTTGAGTGTCACCAAGGCTTGCAGCGGTGTTGTGGTGCTGCTTCGCGTGATCGTACAGATTTCTCGATTCGGCGCGTCGAAAGCCGTCATGTTAGGCGGCGGTGCTGTTCGCTTCCAAAAGGTATACATGCTTCGTCGGTAGAGTTTTTCGCCATGGTCCTGAACAAATGTTTGAGCCGTCGCTGGCGAACTGCCGTAGTGACTGACTTCTCGCCAAAGATCGCCTGGCATATAAGGATTGACACTCGGACCGCCGATCCGTGGGACTAAGAGTCCGCTTGTTTTCAGGGCCGCATCGCGAATGAATTCGGCGGATAAGCGAAACCTTGAACCGCGAGCTAAGAGTCGATTCTGAGGGTCGCGTTCGAGAAGTTCTGCCGACGACGCCGACGTTTGCTGGTACGTTTCTGACATTACTATTTTGCGAACAATTGCCTTTACATTCCATCCGCTCTCGACAAAGTCAACGGCGAGCCAATCGAGCAAATCAAGGTGGCTTGGCCATTCGCCTTGCGAACCGAAGTCAGCGGCAGTTGCCACGAATCCGGTTCCAAACAGCATTTTCCAAAAGCGATTCACAGCGACTCGAGCCGTCAGTGGATGATTGGGCATCGTCAGCCATCGAGCCAACGCTAGGCGATCGAGCGTTGCGTCGGTCTGCAATGGCGGTAACGAACTTGGAGTTCCCGGCGACACTTTATCCAGTGGCTGTGAATAGTCGCCTCGATGCAAAACAAATGTATCGCGAGGTTTGGCCGCGACATCCATAACCATCGTCATGAATGACTGAGTTAAGACCGCGAGTCGCTCTTGGAGATTGGCCAGCTCAACGCGCTTGGCATCTAATTCCGTCGCATGTTGTGAGCAGTAGTTCCAGAACTGTGATTGCATCTCCGAGGTTCGCTCGAGCGGCGACGTCGTCAAAATCGAAACAATACTGGACGGTAAATCTGTTCCGTCGTCATTGCCAGTGATGACTTGCAATTCAACTAACTCAGGAACGAGATTCTTTCCGTTTCCAAAATTAAGCTGGATCGTTAAGTATTTGCTCTCCGGCACTCGAATTGGTTTCGACAAAGTCGCCGTCAAATGCACCGGACCTTCGGTAGCCAAATCGGGAGACCATCCGCTCTCATTGCGAGGATCTAAACAATCGGATGGGCGATGCTCGGGCTCCCATGAACTTGCCGTGACGCGATTGAAAGAAAGCAATTCAAAGAGGTTGACTTGGTCGCCAGGAATTCGATCAACGGTCGCAGCGATGGCTGTCAACATGAATGACCCTTTGCGCGGTTCATCGGAAGCCACGGTAGCTTTGACTGTCTCAGCGTCTTCTTCTAAGCTCTTGTCGACTTCTTCTAAGCTCTTTTCGACTTCTTCTAAGCTCTTGTCGACTTCTTCTAAGCTCTTTTCGACTTCTTCTAAGCTCTTGTCGGACTCGGCATCAGCAGATCGTTTGATTGGTGAGTTAGCTACCGTTGCGGCTTTTGGTTTTATGACCTTAGCTCGCGGTTTGGGACGCAGCGAAGGGCCATTTCCCCATCCGCCGCCGGGGAATTCAGCAACCGGATGAACGACGACTCGGATTCCTGTGATCGGCAAATTCAAATCTGGCAGCTCGGTTGAAAAATCGAACGCGCCCATCGCGCCAGCATCGGATAGTCGCGCAAAATTCTTATTTTCGACCTCGAAACCTGCCCCACGATTCGGCGTTGAAATCTTGAGAATTTCTAATGGATGCACCACGAGATCTTGGCCGCGTTGCGCTAAGTTAGCATGCTCGCGAGATTCCCAAGCCGCGAGAATCTTCGCGTCTTTACGACCAAGCTCCGCTTGAATGTTTGCGATCTGTTGGCGAAGCGATTCGACTTCGTCAGTCCGCAAAACCGTCTTCGCTTCGATACTCGGACCCGGGTTCACACCGCCGTTACCATCGAGCCCTTTATCGCTGAGCGAATTGAAGAACGCAAACATCTGGTAGTATTCGCGCTGCGTGATCGGATCAAATTTGTGGTCGTGGCACTGAGCGCAGCCGATGGTGAGCCCGAGAACTGATTCGCCAAGCGTCTTGACTCGATCGGCGTTGTAATTCGTCAAGTTCTCTTCAGGAATCGTGCCGCCTTCGTGAGTCACCATATTGTTGCGTTGGAATCCGGTCGCGATCAGTTGCGACTCGGTGCGATTGGGAAGCAAATCACCAGCCAATTGATCGACGAGAAATTGATCGTAGGGAAGATTGTCATTGAACGACTGAATCACCCAATCTCGCCATAACCATAAATGCCGTCCACCATCGATCGAGAATCCGTTCGTGTCGGCATAGCGAGCCGAGTCAAGCCACTCGACGGCGAGCCGTTCGCCAAAATGAGGGCTTTGAAGCAGTCGATCGACGAGCTTCACATAGGCTTCGTTCGATTCGTCGTCGACAAATGCTTGCACCTCTTCGGCAGTGGGAGGCAATCCTGTTAGATCGAACGAGATGCGACGGATCAGCATCGATCGATCGGCTCGCTCTGAAAGTTGTAGCTCTTCTTCGTTTAGCCGTTGCTGGACGAAGGCATCGATCGGGTTTAATTTTGCAGTACCTGGAACGTCGACTTTTCGAGGCGGGATGAACGACCAATGACCAGCATACGGTGCGCCTTGTTCGATCCACGCTTTTAAAATCCCCTTCTGGCGATCGGTAAGCGTCAGATGCGACGTCGCTGGCGGCATGATTTCGTCTTCATCGTCGCTGCTTATGCGGTTCCAGACCTCACTCCTGTCGAGCTTACCTGGAGAAATCGCCGTCGTACCATCGCGATCGGCGTAGGCGGTGTCCATAAGATCCAATCGCAAATCCGCTTCGCGACTTTTCTCGTCAAATCCATGACATGCAAAACAATTTTCGCTGAGAATCGGTCGAACATCGCGGTTGAAATCGATTGTCTTTTCCGCACCGAAACTCGATCCAGCGAAAGCTAAGTAACAAAAAAAGCCGCTTCTCGCTGAACTCCAGCATCTGGTTCCGAGGCTCCGCCTCGGAACCCACTGTAACGCAGGCTCTGCCTGCAGACATGACAAATGTTCGAGAGTCGTGACAAACGGTACACGAGGCGGAGCCTCCAAAGCAGTGCGTTCCCAAGCAAGAGCCTGGGAACGAGCGTTTTCTTGGCGGCGATCAGAGAGAAGTGTCCAAAAAAGGGTCCCTTTTCGCTTCGCGAAAATACGCCAAGTTTTAAGGCACAATTCATAGCTCGATTTTGCGTGACGCTTCATGGTTCTTACTATGATGGCAGAAGTTCGAAAGGATGTCTTGTTACTTCCACGCATTTTCTTGTAAAATCGCCGCATTCGCAAACTTAGTTCCATGCATTTTACCTGTGGCGGTCAAGGGTGACAGAACGAGAAGCTCTGACGGCTGGCTATCAATATCATCAAGGCGGTGATTTGCTTCGCGCCGAACAAGTTTATCGATCGGTGCTCGACGCCTATCCTGAAAGCAGCGATGCTCGATATCTTTTGGGACTCCTCGCCTCGCAACAAGGACAAAATGCGATTTCAGTTCGGTGGTTTGATGAAGCTTCGAAACTGGCCCCGGACAACGCTGAGATCCTTTCGAATCTCGGTCGCGCCTATTGCCTGCTCGATAATTTCCAAGACGGTTACGCAGCTTACTGCAGGGCATCCGTTCTGCAACCGACCAATCCCGACATCCACAACGATCTCGGTGCAACACTGCAAGCTCTCGAACAATTCGACTCAGCCAAAATAGCGTATGAACGATCTCTCGAACTTCGCCCAGACAATACGATCGCTCTCAACAATCTCGGATTGCTAGCGAGCCGGATAGGAGAATTCGACGACGCGATCCGGCAATTCCATCGATCGCTCGAAATCAAACCGACCATTGCGGAAACGCATTTTAATCTAGGCGTCGTCTTTCAATCGCTCTATCAGCTAAACGAAGCAGAAGAAGCTTACCGTACAGCGATTGAATTGAATCCCAATTTTGCCGAGGCCTATAGCAATTTGGCGACGGTGCTTCACGAGTCGGGGTGTGTTGTAGAAGCGATCGAATCTTACCAAAAAGCGATTGTGCTCAATCCCAATCTCGCAGTGACTCACAAGAATCTCGGAAATGCCTTTCGCGAATTGCACCAGCATGATTTGGCGATCAATGCCTATGAGTCGGCTCTAAAACTAAACCCGGATTACTCCGAAGCGGCTATTTCGCTAGTGCAAGAAATGCAGCAGATTTGCCGGTGGGACGGGGCAGCGGCTTTAGCCCAGCAGGTTATGATGGCTGTCGAAAGCGATCGGACCACTGGCGATGATCTCGTCCCGCCTTTTTCGTTTGTCACTCTACCGATTCCAACTTCGTCAGCCCAGCAGCTTCGCTGTGCTCAAAAATGGTCGAGGACGCGATATCGAAGCCAAGGCAATCGCCATGAAAATTACGTATCTCGCTCGACACCTAAATCGGATCGCAAAATATCGGTTGGCTATCTGTCGGCGGACTTTCATCAGCATGCGACGGCCTGGTTGATTGCAGAGCTATTCGAAGTGCACGATCGAGAACAATTTACGATCTTTGGGTATTCGACTGGTCCCGATGATCAAAGCCTAATTCGAAAACGAATCACCTGCGGCGTCGATATTTTTCGAGACATGAGCCATCTACCGTATCGAATAGCGGCAGAACAAATTCGCGCCGACCAGATTGATATTTTAGTCGATTTGAAAGGACATACGCGATATGCTCGAACCGAGATTCTTTCCGAGCGACCGGCACCGATCCAAGTCCACTTTCTTGGCTACCCCGGCACGATGGGAACAGATTTTATCGACTATATCCTCGTCGATGAATTCGTTGTGCCACTCGATAGGCAAGCGTTCTATTCAGAACAATTGATATACTTGCCCGGTTGCTATCAGGTCAACGATGCTCGACAAAACACATCGCCTGAGATTCCGACTCGAACTGAATGCGGTCTACCCGAATCTGGCTTCGTGTTTTGCTCATTCAACAATAGCTACAAGATCACGCCAGAAATGTTCGACGTCTGGATGCGTATTTTGAAGGCTACACCTGGCAGCGTGCTTTGGTTGCTAGAATCCAATCCGCAAGCAAAAGCCAACCTTCGCCGTGAAGCCCGTTTAAGAAGGGTCGACGAATCTCGGCTCGTGTTTGCTCCGCCACAGCCCAACGATCGCCATCTCGCCAGACACAAACTGGCTGATCTTTTTTTAGATACCTATCCAGTTTGTGCGCATACAACGGCGAGCGACGCCTTGCGGATGGGATTGCCGATCGTGACTTTGTCCGGCGAAGCCTTTGTATCGCGAGTCGCAGGAAGTCTATTACATACGCTTGATTTGGACGACTGGATTGCGAGTAATTTGGATGACTACGAATCGATGGCTCTTAAATTGGCTCACGAACCAGCGTTTCTGTCCCAAGTAAGGTGTAAAGTGACAGAAAACTTGAAGAGATCAGACCTTTACGACGGAAAAGCCTTTGCGAGAAAGGTCGAGCATGCATATCGTTCGATGATGGCGAATCGGCCAGAGTAGAACGGCTCTCTCAATTTATCCATGACATCGAACCGCGAAATCTTTCAGATAGCAATCGAGCATCACCGAGCTGGCAATCTCGGCGAAGCGGAACGCCTTTATCGCGAACTACTTCAAGGCGACCCGGCGAATGCAAACGTTCTGCATCTGATGGGTACGATCGCGATGCAAACTGGCAAAAGTATAGCCGCGATCGATTTTTTTCAGCGTGCGATTGAACGTGAACCTTTATCCATCGAATCACACCAAAGACTAGCCGACGCCTTTCGAATCTCCGGCGATATGCAAAGTGCACTGGTCGAATATCAGCACGTAGCTGATTTGCTACCGGAGGACGTCGATGCTTGGAATAACGTCGGGGCGACTCGACAAGCCATTGGCGATTTGGATTCCGCTGCGGACGCTTACCGTGAAGCGATCCGGCTACGTCCTCAGTTTATCGAGGCGTACAACAATCTGGGACTTGTCTATTTAAACAGCCGTCGATTGAGCGAAGCCATTCAGACATACCAACAGGCACTTCAACTGGCACCGCATTCTCCACAAACGCATTTTCAAATCGCCAATGCGTTCAAAGAGCTTGGCGGACTTGAATCAGCAATCGAACACTATCGAAAGGTGATTGACATACAGCCGGATTTTTATCAGGCCTATCATAATCTTGGCGTTGTTCACCAAGAAACGAAGCAATACGACGCGGCCATTACCGTCTATCAAATTGCTTTGCAAATCTATCCATCCAGCGCCGAGACGTATAAGAATCTTGGCAGCGCATACCAGGCACAATGGCGTGTCGATGAGGCGATGGAAGCCTACGAAAAAGCCTTACAACTGGATCCCGACTATGCTGAAGCGTTAGACTATTTGATCGAGTTACGGCGTGGAATTTGCGCCTGGGATAAACTTACTGAGCAATCGATTCAGCTTTCTAACTTGATCGATCGCATTGGGGAAAACATTGGTCCCTCCAATGATCGAGAACTCATTCGTCCTTTCCCGCTCATCGCAATTTTTCCGGTTATCACCGCCGAGCAACAACTGCGATGCAATCGGCGCTGGTCGAATCGCACTCGAATATTCGCTCGATCTCGATCATCATTCGAATTTTCAGACAAAGCTCAACGATCGGTGTCGGCCAAGATCAAGCTCGGTTATCTCTCCGGCGATTTTCGGACGCATGCAGTTGCGTTCATGCTGCCCGAGCTATTCGAGGAGCATGATCGCGAACGATTTGAAGTCTTTGCCTACTCGACTTCGCCAGACGATCAGAGTCTCATTCGCAAGCGACTGGTTGCCGGTGTCGATTGCTTTCGAGAAATTGAGTCGCTGCCGTTTGACGACGCAGTGCGATGCATCGCCGGCGATGAGATCGACATCTTAATCGATCTTCAAGGTTACACAGGTCGATCGCGATCGGATATTTTGGCCCTTCGTCCGGCACCCATTCAAGTCAGCTACATCGGCTTTCCAGGAACGATGGGGGCCGATTTTATCGACTACATTTTGGCAGATGAATATGTTCTTCCTTCCGACCAGCAACCCTATTTTACGGAACAGATCGTGCATCTTCCGGGTTGCTATCAGGTCAATGACAGTCGGCATGAAATCTCTTCAAGCCGACCAACTCGCCAGCGGTGTGACTTGCCCGATGATAGTTTTGTCTTTTGCTCGTTCAATACCTGTTACAAAATCACTCCTGAAATGTTCGACGTCTGGATGCGTTTGCTCAGGTCTGTTCCGCAGAGTGTATTATGGTTGCCCGAACAGCAGCCAGCGACGACTCAAAATCTTCGACGGGAAGCCAAAATTCGAAACGTTGCGCCCGAGCGATTGGTTTTCGCCAAGCAACTTCCGATCGCCGAGCATTTGGCACGACAGGTACTAGCCGATCTTTTTCTCGATTCTTTTCCGTACAATGGTCATGCAACGACCAGTATCGCGCTTCGCATGGGTGTTCCGACAGTGACGCTCTCGGGTAACACGTTTGCATCGCGAGTAGCTGGAAGTTTGCTGCGTGCCGTCGGACTCTCGGAATGGATTGCAAAAGATTTTAGAGAGTACGAAACGATGGCGATCCGTTTAGCCACCGATTCAAATTTGCTTTCAATGGTTCGTAAAACACTTCAAAACAATCTCATTGGATGCAGTCTCTACGATGGTCGCGTGTTTGCTCGCAATGTTGAAATGGCCTATTCGGAAATGTGGCAAATCTATCGACGTGGTGACGCACCTTGTCCTATCACTATTAACCGGTAATGTTTTGAACCCGCGATGAGCAAGTTGCCAAACGAATTCAGTGCTTTCGAGCGAGCTGTTGCTATTCATAGTGCTGGCCGGTTACATGAAGCGATCGTTGCTTATCGAGATATCATTGCATCCAACCCACGACATGCAGAAGCCTATTGCAATCTAGGGGTGGCATTGCTTGAACTCGAAAAATATTTTGAAGCGAGCCAAGCGTTGGAATCGTCCATCGCGATTCGGTCAGACATCGCGGCCGCCCATAACAATCTCGGCAATGCCTACACGAAACTTGGCCGATATAACGACGCGGCACAAGCGTACCAACGGGCTGTCGCGATCGATTCGGGCTATCCGGAGCCGATTTATAACCTTGCCAACATTCTGGTCGAGAACGGTCAACTCGATGTCGCGATTCAATGCTACCAGCAAGTGCTCGCGATCCAACCCGATCATTTCGAAGCGACCCACAATCTTGGCGGAACGCTTCGGAAGCTCAATCAATTCGACATGGCGATCGACGCGTTTCGTCGAGCGATCACGATCCGACCTGATTTTGTTCCGACTTATTTTAGTCTAGCGGAAGCATTGCGATCGACCGGCGAATTCGACGGAGCGCAGCAGGCTTGTCAGAGGGCTTTCGATCTCTCTCCGAATTCGGGACTTACCGCTGGCTCGCTGCTGCATGCGATGCAAATGACCGCCGATTGGTCGCAATGGACCGAACTAAGCCATCAGATCATTCTTTCCGTGGAACAGGATGAGAACGACGAAGGTGGCGAGTTGGTCGATCCGTTCATCTTCTTATCGATGCCCGTGGTGACTACTGCTGCACAGCAGTTTCAATGCGCTCAAAGGTACGCGCGAAAAATCCAACGGTCGGCCGCAAGCAGTTCCGATCGCAATCGCGTTCGCATTAGGAGAAATGCTCATCCCAGGCTTCGCATCGGCTATTTGTCTGGCGATTTCCGGGAACACGCGGTGGCGCATGCGATCGTCGAACTCTTCGAGATCCACGATCGACAAGCCTTCGAGGTTTTTGCGTATTCGTTCGGACCTGATGACCAAAGTCTTATTCGTAAGCGGATCGTGAATGCACTCGAGCATTTTATAGAGGTTCGGAAGGATTCTCATGCGACGGTGGCCCAACGAATCGAAGAAGATGAGATCGATCTTTTGGTAGATTTGCAGGGACACACCGGCGAAACTTGTTCGGCTGTTTTGGCACACCGACCAGCCCCGATCCAAGTCAATTTTCTGGGTTTTCCTGGGACCTTTGGGGCTGAATTGGCAGACTATATTTTGGTCGACGAATTTGTCGTTCCCAAAAATCAGAAAGTTTTTTTCAGCGAACAGATCGTACATTTGCCTGGCTGCTTCATGGTCAACGATAGTCGTCGTTCGATATCTGAGATCGTACCTACGCGAAAGGAATGTGGACTTCCGGAAGATGCATTCGTTTTTTGCGGCTTTGGGAGCACATTTAAATTAACGCCAGAGGTCTTTAGCGTTTGGATGCGACTTCTGAGGACCAATCCCGAAAGTGTGCTTTGGTTGCTCGATAGCCATCCTACTGCCACTGCCAATTTGATTCGCGAAGCAAAAGATCGCGGCGTTTCTTCGGATCGGCTGATCTTTGCGAAGAAAGTTGCACGCCGAGAAACCCATTTAGCGAGACAGCAACACGCTGATCTCTTCTTGGATACATTTCCTTACAATCTCCATTCAACGGCAGGCGATGTTATTTGGCTAGGAATACCGCTCATCACTTTGGTCGGTGAGACGTTCGCTTCGCGAGTTGCAGGAAGCATCCTCAATGCCGTTGAAATGCCGGAGTTGATCACAAAAAGCCTCGAAGAATACGAGGAATTAGCCGGGGCTTTGGTTCGGGATCGAAAGCAACTTTTACAATTGAAACAGAAGCTTGCGGGAAAAAAACATCTGCTCGATCGGTACAGCGGCCAACCCTTCGCGAGGAACATCGAGAAGGTTTTCCGAACCCTGGTCGAGTCGCGGCGCGACAGTATTCGATAGTCTGGAGCGAAGTAAGTCTTCACGCGAATTCCTAGGTAAACTCAGGCGTTTGTAATTTGTTCGTCGATCACGGATAATAGAAACTTGCGGTTTCCCCTCACCGCTCCCATTTCATTTTCATACTTTGCACGCTTCACGCCTAATAAAGAAAAGAAAACAAATCGATGTATACGGAATCCTCGAACGAGTTGTTCTATCGACTTCCAAAGTGGCTGCTGGTTATTGCGGTCATGTGCGGTTTTCCGCAAGGGTTAGCGCATGGTCAGGATCGACTAACAAAAACGAAGCTTAGCGAATATGTCTTTTCACAAGCTGGCGAGCTACCGATCATTTTGTCGGCCCCGCATGGAGGAACGAAAGAGATACCTGGTGTTGCCAAACGCAAAGGAGAGGGGTTGCCGACGGGGGGAGCAGGTTACGTTGTGGCTCGCGACACTGGTACCGAAGAATTGGCGCTCGAAGTTGCCGAAGCAATTCGAGCTCGATTTGGCAAAGCTCCGTACGTCGTTGTTTCGCAAACACATCGCCAATTTCTTGACCCGAATCGTCCGAAAGAAATCGCCTTCGAAGACAGTGACGCCAAACCGATCTACGAATACTATCATGAGACACTTGCAGGATTCTGCCGGGACGTGACCAATACGTTTCATTCGGGCCTGCTTCTCGATCTCCATGGTCAAGGCGTACAGCGTGAAACGGTCTTTCGTGGTACTCGCAATGGGACGACGGTAAAGCATTTGCGCGAGGCTTTTGGTGAAGCGGCGCACTCGGGCGAGAAGAGTCTGTTCGGAAACTTGAAAAGCCGTGGCTGGGTCGTGCACCCCGTCCCGATGACGGAAAAAGAGCAAGCAGGATTGAACGGCGGATACATCGTTGGGAACTACGGCAGCGCGAATGGTTCAAGCATCGATGCGATCCAACTTGAATTCGGTGCAGCATATCGAGCGAAAGGGCGTCGAGCCGAAACGGCAAGTGCTCTTGCGGAAGCTGTCGCCGATTATGCGTCGGCGTATCTCAAGGTCGAGGTTCCAGAAGCAACGGTAAGAAAACCCGTCACCAACAAGAAAACCGTACCGGTTGCGGTTTTTGTCGATTCGGGTGTTAGTCCTACAGATAAACTCATGGCGGCACTCGCAGCCGACTCCTCTCTGGATATCCATCAATTATCGGCAGCCGATATTCGCGAAGGCAAGCTAAAAGATTTTTCAGTGATTGTCTTTCCAGGCGGATCGGGAAGCAAACAAGGAAATGCGTTGGGCGAAGAAGGACGCGAACGAGTTCGAGACTTTGTGCGAAGCGGAAAAGGTCTCGTCGGTATATGCGCGGGAGCGTACCTAGCCAGTTGCGATTACACTTGGTCACTAAACGTGCTGGATGCGAAAGTTGTCGATCGAGCCCACTGGAATCGTGGATTCGGAAACGTCGATATCACAATGTCCAAATCGGGTCGCGAGCTTTTGGGTGCCGATACCTACCAAGCCAATATCTACTACCATCAAGGCCCTTTATTGGCACCGGCAAAGAACGACGCGATCCCCGATTACGAACCGTTGGCGTTTTACTTAGGTGAGATCGCAAAGAACAACGCGCCCAAAGGGGTGATGCCTGGAACCACGGCAATTGCCCGAGGAAAGTATGAAAAAGGGCGTGTCTTTTGCTTTAGTCCTCATCCTGAAAAAACACCTGGTTTGGAATCGATGGTTTTAGAAGCGATCGATTGGGTCAATCCTCGCAAGGACTAAAGGTTCACGTTTCAATCGGTCTCGAATATGCCGTCCACGACGGTTTTATTCGTTCACAACATCCCATGTCGCAAGACTCTACCGAATCGATTCTCCAGCCATCACCGTTCTTAGTCGAACGCCCGATGTTGTATCGTTGTCCATGTGGCCATGAGTACCCCATTGATCCAAACTTTGGCGGAATATGTCCTTCGTGCCAGCGAAGCATCCAAGGCGATGCATTGAGACTGGCAAGTTCGCCGACGCTCGAATTGCGGAACATCGATGAGAGTCCCGATACTCAAGACTTTTCTGCGTCCGCCCTTGAACTAGCTCCCGGAACGATGCTCGGCCATTTTCGATTGGAGCAACGTATTGGCAAAGGAGGGATGGGGGCCGTCTATCGGGCTTTAGATACTTCCCTTGAGCGTTATGTAGCCGTCAAAGTTGTTGGATCCGGCGAAGGATCGTCAGGGAAGCAGATTGAAAGTATTCTTCGAGAGGCCGTCGCTCAAGCGCGACTTAATCATCCGAACGTCGTCACGATTTACTACGTGGGTCGACACAAGGACGAACCGTTTTTAGCCATGGAATTGATCGAAGGACCGACTCTTTCTGAGGAAATAAAATGTGGCAAAATGACCTATAGTGCCGCTATCAAGTCGGCTCTCGAAGTAGTCGACGCATTGCAACATGCCGCCTGTTTTGAAATCGTGCATGCGGACATCAAGCCTAGCAATTTATTGCTTAGTCGCGATGGAGCTATAAAACTTTCCGATTTCGGCTTGTCGAGTATTTCATCATCGGATCGAGCCGATCGTATGTTCGCAGGAACGCCTGCCTACGTTGCCCCGGAACTCATCGACGGTGCGGCGGCTAGCGTCCAGTCGGACATGTACGCATTGGGCGTGACGCTTTCTGAACTTGTCTTTGGTCGCATGCCGTTCGAGCTGCAGGGTAAGACTCTTCGCGAACAGCTTCATACGCACAAGACTGCCGACATTGTTTTTCCGAATCCCTGGCCAAAGAAAATACCGCGTGAATTTGCGAAATTGATGCGAAGGCTTTTGGCCAAAGACCCGTCTGATCGCTATGCGGATTATGGTTCGTTACGCGATGATCTTAAGTTGATTCAGCCGTCGAGTACGACGATCGCGGGGCTTGCTTCGCGAGCAATGGCCTATTTGATAGACCAGGCGATGCTTTTAGCGCTCTTTGCTCCATTCGCCGCACTGATTTATTACCTTGAAACACTATCGATCGTCTACCAGTGGCTGATTCCGCTGGTAGGCGTCGCTTCGTTAGTCGTTCCTGCTTGCTACCTCTTTTTAATGCGTCGCGGCGTTGCAAGCTTCGGTCGATATCTCTTTCAGCTTCGCATTTGTGAAGAAAACGGCTTGCCGCCAGGCCGCGAACAATTGCTGACTCGCGAAATACTCCGGAATGTTTTTGCTTGGTTAATTCCGCTAGGTATTTATTCCTTGTTGTACAGCGAGCTCATCGCCTATATGTTTTTCAGGGTCGTTGCGATGTTTATGCTAGCCGAGTTGATTTGCTTGTTGGTGACGCAGCATCGGCGAACCCTGCACGATTTGCTGTGTCGTTCTCGTGTCGTGCTCGATGTTCGTCGATCGAGCTCGATATTCGTCGATCGAGCTCGATGAATTCCCAGAAACTTCGGCTCTTCCGATAGAAACTGTGGGTGGTTTTCGTGATCCGCAATCGATTTTAGCCGTGAAATACAAGGAAAACACTGGACTGAGTGATTGCAAAAACCAAGGTTCGCTTTCTGATCGGAAATGCTTACC
>Ga0163150_10001357_pt1 | contig 41744 bp, 38 predicted proteins | sample OliLakLV19P2IB_FD_148628 | JGI IMG/M metagenome (GOLD analysis project Ga0163150, IMG submission 148628) | Freshwater microbial mat bacterial communities from Lake Vanda, McMurdo Dry Valleys, Antarctica - Oligotrophic Lake LV.19.P2.IB | ecosystem: Environmental > Aquatic > Freshwater > Lake >... | reverse complement strand
TTATTAATTAATAATTATTTCCATCTCTATCCACTTTACCAACTCATCAGCTATCTTCCGGTCATTGCTCAATCTTGGCACTTTATTCTGCCCGCCCAATTTACCGATTGATTTCATGTAATCAATATATCCATTTTTGCGAACAGGAGTAATTTTTAACGGGCTAAGAATATTACCACTAATCAGATCATCGTAATACAAATTCTTTTCCCGGAGATTCTGATCGAGCCTGGCAGCAAATGCAGTCATATTATCAGGCTTATTTTCAAATTCAACAAACCATTCATGATATGATTTTCCTTTATCACTGCTAACAAACGGGGCTACTGTAAACTCTGTGATATTAATATTGTCTTCATGAGCCGCTTTCAGCATACTGGTTTCCACTTCTTCACCAATCACATGTTCGCCAAAGGCAGATATGAAATGTTTTGTCCTTCCGGTTACTATTAATCTGTAAGGGTCAACAGAAATAAATTTTACCGTATCACCAAGATTGTATGCCCACAGACCGGCATTGCTGGTAATAATCAATGCATAGTTCTCTCCCACTTTCACTTCTTTTAATGATAACCTGGTTGGGTTCTCATTAAAAATTTCACCGGCAGGTACAAATTCATAAAAGATGCCGCTGTTAGTATTTAATAAGAGCCCCTCTGCTTCCTGCGAATCCTGGAAAGCAAAAAATCCTTCGCTGGCCGGGAACAGTTCTATCGTATCAATCTTTCTCCCTGCACTTTCCAGCAACCTGGCTTTGTACGGTTCAAAGTTTACGCCGCCCTGCACCATCACACTAAAGTTCGGAAACAGCTCTCCTACTTTCTTACCACTTCTCTTTATCAGTTCATCAAAATACATCTGCATCCACGGTGGTATGCCACTGATGAGTGTCATGTCCTGTTTTATCGTTTCATCAACAATCTTATTTAGTTTGGTTTCCCAATCCTCTATACAATTGGTTTCATACGACGGCATCTGGTTGGTGCGAAGGTATTTCGGCACATGATGGTTGACAATACCGCTCAGTCTTCCGGTAGGTATGCCCCCAATCCTTTCCAGTTCGGGTGAGCCAGACAGGAAAATCATTTTACCATCGGCAAATTTGGTATTCCCGGTTTCTGCCATGTAGCAAAGCAGAGCATTCCGGGCCGTATTGATATGATTGGGGATAGAGTCTTTGGTGATAGGGATGTACTTGGTGCCGCTGGTAGTGCCGGAGGTTTTGGCAAAATAGATGGGCTTGCCTTTCCAGAGCACATTATGCCGCCCTTCTTTGATTTTGTCTATCCAATCACTCATTTCCTCATAATCCCGGATAGGAACAGCCTGCCTGAATTCCTCGTAGCCATTCACTTTGTCAAGCCTTGCTTCTTTACCAATTTCGGTGATTCGGCCCACTTTCAGCTGGTTTTTCAGAATATTTTCCTGGTCGGCCAAGGCTGTAGTCATGCCTTTGCGGATACCTTTATATATATAGGAAGCGAATGGTCTGGCTAAGAAAGACTTGATTTTCATACTTTATGCCCCGGAGAACCTAAAGGCGGCTACAAATATAACGGATACCCCGCCAATGTGGGGGGCATTTAATCCTGATAACTATCGGGACATAAATCTTTGATTACCCGTTTGCCGGTACAATTTTTCCCCTTACCTTTGCCTCCCGAAATCCTGAGCTCAGAGCTTGTTAAAGAGTGGAAGGTGAGGGCCTAAATTTTAATAGTATGATAGCTGTAATAAAAGTAGCCGGACAACAGTATAAAGTGGAAAAAGACCAGACTTTGTATGTTCCCCGTGTAGAAGGTAAAGCCGGTGATAAGGTAGAAGGTATTGAAGTGCTGTTGGCATCTGCCGATGGTAAGTTGTCAGTGGGAACAAAAGTTGCCGCTGAAATCGTTGACCAGGTAAAAGGTGATACCGTAATTGCTTACAAGCAAAAAAGAAGAAAAGGTTTTCACAAAAAGAAAGGTCATCGTACAGCTTACACTAAAATTAAAGTGATAAGTATTGCTTAATCAGTTTACTGATAAACTGATAAATTAATAAACTAATAAACTAAATACAATGGCACATAAGAAAGGTGAAGGCAGCGTAAAAAACAACCGGGACTCACAAAGCAAACGCCTTGGTGTAAAAATCTTTGGTGGCCAACCTGCAATCTGCGGCAACATTATTATTCGTCAACGTGGTACTGAATACCATCCTGGAAAAAATGTTGGAGTAGGAAGAGACTTCACATTGTTTGCATTAACTGACGGTGTTGTTGAATTTCGCAAGAAAAAAAACAACAGAATGTATGTTTCTGTAGCTGCTGTTGAAGTAGCAGAAGCATAAGCAACATTTAGCCTGTTTAGAACTTTGTGGAAAAAAAATTTGGGTAGTATAAAATAATTCTTATTTTTACTATCGTTAACCCATTTTTACTAACATTAAATTCTAAACAAAATGGCTACTAAGAAAAAAGCTGCAAAGAAAAAAGCTGCTCCTAAGAAGAAAGCTGCAAAGAAAAAGAAATAAGTTGAAAAACTTTTTCAACGACACAGAAAGTCCCAACTCAGTTGGGACTTTTTTTATGCAATCACTTTCAATAAATTGTAAATTAGTGTCATGGAAAATGGTGCTATTGCTGATAATTTTGACCTGCTCGCCAAATTAATGGACATTAATGGCGAAAACTCTTTTAAGACGAAAACCTTTGCCATAGCGGCTTTCAACATAGAGAAGCTGCCGATGCAACTGAAAGATACCCCGAGAGAAAAACTATTCACCATCAAAGGCATTGGTGATAGTGTTGGCAAAAAAGTTATTGAGTTATTAGACACCGGCAAGCTGGAAGTGTTGAGTGAATACATCAGCAATACACCACCCGGTGTTATTGAAATGCTGAACATAAAAGGTATAGGTCCAAAAAAAATTAATACCATCTGGAAGCAGATGGAGATAGAATCGTTGGGTGAATTGCTGTATGCCTGCAACGAGAACCGGTTGACCCTTTTTAAGGGATTTGGTGAAAAAACACAGAAAAACGTCCGGGAAGCCATAGAATTTTATTTTTCTAACCAGGGTCATTTTTTGTATGCACAGCTCGATGAAATCTATCCGCAGATAGAAAATTATCTGAAGAAATTATTTTCAGCAGATAAAGTAAAAATAACCGGTGCCTACAGAAGACAGGAACTAACAATTGAAGAATTGGAATTTGTAATTGCAGCAACAAATGAAAACATTAAACCAAAATTTGAAACAGCTCAACCACCAGAGTTGCTGGAAGAAAATGAAGACAATCTTTTATATAAATTGAAGAATGGATTAAAGCTTCGTTTATTTACCGGCAAACAAAACATAACCGAACGGCAATTTCTTACAACAGGCAGCAAGGAATTTACTGACGAATTTCAAAAAGCATTTCCATCCATTAAATATACAGTTGGTGAAAGTGATGAATCGGTTTTTGCTGCAGCAAAGATTCCTTATATATTACCCTGCCTGAGAGAAACAGCAGCCATCATTGAAAAAGCCAAAACCAACAAGCTCCCGAAACTGATACAAACAGAAGATGTCTGTTCCATTATCCATAGCCATAGTAACTGGAGTGATGGCAGCAATACCCTGGAAGAAATGGCAAATGAGTGTATAAAACGGGGGTTGGAATACCTTGTTATCTCCGACCACTCCCAAACTGCCTTTTATGCCAAGGGTCTGAAGGAAGACCGGATAAGGGAACAGCATAATCAAATTGATGCCCTGAATAAACAATTTGCCCTCCAGCCTTCGTCTCGTTTGGAACGAAACTCCGGCGGACAAGCCCAGCCTTCGCCAAAAAGCTCCGGCGGACAAGCCCAGCCTTCGCCAAAAAGCTCCGGCGGACAAGCCCAGCCTTCGCCAAAAAGCTCCGGCGGACAAGCCCAGCCTTCGCCAAAAAGCTCCGGCGGACAAGCCTTCAAAATCTTCAAAAGCATTGAAAGCGATATACTTTACGACGGCAGCCTTGATTACTCGGAAGCCGTATTAAAGACCTTTGACCTGGTAATTGCCTCTGTACACAGCAACCTGAAGATGAACGAGGATAAAGCCATGGCCCGGCTGATAAAAGCGATTGAAAACCCATACACAACTATACTCGGCCACATGACGGGCCGCCTGCTGCTAAGCCGCAACGGTTACCCGGTTGACCATAAAAAAATAATTGAAGCCTGCGCCGCTAACCATGTGGTAATAGAAATAAATGCACACCCAAGAAGGCTTGATATGGATTGGAAATGGATCGGCTATGCTATTGAAAAAGGAGTTTTACTTTCCATTGACCCCGATGCACATGCACTTAGCGGTTTTGATGATGTGAAGTATGGAGTGCTTGCTGCACAAAAAGGTGGAATGACGAAGGAGAATAATTTGAGCAGTTTTGGGTTGAAGGAGTTTGAGGAGTGGTTGGGGAAGAATAGAAAGGTAAAGGGTCTATAAACCATGGTTGTGTTTGCAAAAGTTTTTCAGATAAAATCAATTTTTTTAATTTTTCTTCCCTGCCGAGTCTTCAATAATAAACGTTCAAAGGCGAAGTCTCGGCCAATAGTATCTTATACCACAACGAATATAGCGGCCGGACCCGATAGCTATCGGGTCGCCGTACATTAAACGATGACATTTCATCGACGAGTCCGCCAAGCACAAATGTTCGCAATGAGAATCTCGTGTAGGAAGCTGTTCCTTTTGATATTAAACCTATCTTAAAATTATTGTTTTAGACAATTGTCTTAAATTTTACGACATTTATACATATCTTTAAGATAGAAAAAAATACACATGGGAAAAGCTATTGAAATAAAAGAAAAGCAAATCAGTTATAATTCAGTTGATGATAAGGATATACTGGTACTGATTCAATACGTAAAGAACGGATTCCGGTTTAGTTCCTTCACCTCGCTGGCAAAAAACATTCCTTTTAGTCTTAATGAATGGTCTTACTTCCTGAACATGTCGGAAAGAACCATGCAACGTTATAAAAAGGAAAAGAAAACATTTGACCCCATTTATTCGGAAAAAATATTAGAGGTCATGCTGCTGTACAAGCTTGGTGTAAATGTGTTTGGCAATAAAGAAAAATTTATTACCTGGATAGAAACAAAAAACCTTGCCCTAGGCGGGGTTAAGCCCAAAGAGTTATTGGACAACACTTTTGGCATTAGTTTTTTGAAAGATGAACTGATCAGGATAGAACATGGCATATTAGCATGATAGTTTACCGGTTAAGTAAAAAGAAGTATGCTGCCGATTTAAGCGGAAGAGGTGCAGAAAAAGCTGGTGGCCGGTGGAACAGTAATGGCCTGCCTATGGTTTATACCAGTGAATCAAGGGCTTTATGTACCACTGAAATTGCCGTACATAGCCCTTTAGGAAATATCCCCACTGATTATTATCTCACAACAATTGAAATACCTCCAATTGCAGGTATTTTGGAAATAAAACAGGCCGGTTTACCAAAAGACTGGAAAGCAATTCCTCATTCAAATTCAACTCAGTTAATTGGGGATAAATTCCTTTCAGAAAACAAATATTTGGTACTGAAAGTACCTTCCGTAGTTGTGCAAGGGGATTTTAATTACTTACTCAATCCGGCACACAGACTTTTCTCAAAAGTAAAAATAACAAAAACAGAACTGTTTGAGTTTGATGAAAGGTTGTTTAAAAAATGATTTCGCTACCACCCAATCCCATAATCTTCCCCATTATTACTGCTACCACCCCAGAAACTACCATGCTTCCAGTCAAAATAAATTGCATTGATTGGTCCGCTGGTGCGGTTGCCGGTGGTAACTTTATAACCCATCTTCGTTAATTCATTTTTCACTTCCTCTTTTGTTGTATTGCTAACTAAAATCTCTCCCGGTCTTGGTTTACGGTCTTCCATTTTAGTACCACCGAGAGAAAGCCATAACTGGTTGCTGTTAATATTCGCTGCTTCACAAGCTTGTTGCACTGTCATACCAAACTCCACCATGTTTAAAAAAAATTGTAACAGGTTTTGGTCTTGTGTATCACCACCCTGCACGGCAAAAGATAAAAATGGTTTACCATCTTTCAATGCCATGGCAGGGGTTAGTGTTACTCTTGGTCGTTTGCCCGGTTCTATTACATTAAAAGGATTTATAGAAGCATCCAGTACAAAACTTTGTAATCGCTGGCTCATGCCTACACCAGTGTTACCTGCTATACAGGCTGGCAACCAGCCACCGCTTGGTGTAATGGAAACCACCCAACCATCTTTATCAGCTGCTTCTACAGAAGTGGTGCCCATCCATAGTCTTTCCATATATAATTGATTATTCAACGCAGTCCCTGCCGAATCATGTGCAGGAATAAAATTCCTGTTACCATCACCGGAGGTGTTCCATTTTTTCAGCAACTCTGTATAGGGATTTGTTTTCCCTTCAAAAGGATATGGGTCACCGGGAGCAATCTTCGGGTCGTTCATAGCAGGGTTTATCAATGCTGCCCGTTGCTTTGCATAATCCTTACTCAACAATCCTTTCATGGGTTCAGCAGGTGCAAAGTAAGGATCGCCATAATAAAAATCACGGTCGGCAAAACTGAGGTTCATTGTTTGATACAACGTATGAATGTATTGTGTGCTGTTATATCCCATTTTTTTCAAATCAAAATTCTCCAGAATATTCAATGACTGTAACAACGCTGGTCCCTGTGTCCATTGCTGTAATTTATATACTTCAATGCCTTTATAATTAACAGACATTGGTTCTTCTTCAATGGGTTTCCATTTAGCAAGGTCCTCCATCGTTATTAATCCGCCTTGTTCCTTGCAGCCTCTTACAAATTCTTTGGCAATATCACCTTTATAAAAACGGTCATTGGCCGCCATAATAGCTTCCTTACGGCCTTTCTTACTTTTTATTGCTGCTCTTTCTGTTTCTATCATCTTTGTAAGTGTAGCCAGTAAATCTTTTTGCACAAAAATTTCTCCGGCTTCCGGTGCTTCTCTTTTTTCACCTGTGTGAGGCAGAAAAACTTTCTTACTATATGGCCATTCTTTAATCCTGTCCTTACCCCTTTCCATTGAATTGGCTGTCTGTGCATCTATCGGGTAGCCGGCCGCTAATTGCATGGCAGGTTTTAATACCTGTTCCAAACTCATCGTTCCGTATTGCGCCAGCATGTGGCTAAGACCACCAACCGTTCCGGGTGTAGTGGCCGCTAACGGACCATACTCAGGAGGAAATGAAAACCCTTTGGCTTTAAAGAAATCAACCGTAGCTCCGGTTGGTGCCACACCGAGAGCATTAATAGCAATTACTTTTTTTGTTTTAGGATTATAGATCAATGCCTGCGTTTCTCCACCCCAGCTCAGCACATCCCACATGGTGCAAGTGGCAGCCAGCATAGCACAAGCAGCATCTACTGCGTTGCCTCCTTGTTGAAATATAATAGAACCAGCCGTTGCAGCTAATGGTTTTCCGGTAATGGCCATCCAGTTTTTGCCGTGTAATGGTGGCTTTTGAGTTGGCTGTGCATTAGCAACAAAGGTTATTATTGTTATCAAATGCAGGCAAATAATCCGTTTCATGAACAAGTAGTTTAGTACTTAAAGATAGGAAGGAGAAAGTGAAAAGAATACAATTGAATAACGAACAGAAGAACCTGCCTTCCGGCAGGCAGGCACGGAATTTCGAATCATGAAGTGTCTTTACTTCGACGTTCATTATTCCTTGTTGGATATTCAATATTTTCCTGGCTAATTAACTACCGGCAACTCCACATGGAAAGTAGTACCTCTTCCCTGTTCGGTTTCAAACCATATTCTGCCTTTGGCCTGTTCCACAATTCCTTTGCACATAGCAAGCCCCAAACCTGTACCGGATGACTTGGTAGTAAAATTGGGTATGAAAATCCTTTCCTGCATTTCAGGGGCAATGCCTTCGCCATTATCCTTTATACTTATCAGAAGAATATCTTCACTTCTCAATTCATTTACTTCTATTTTACAAATACCGTTGCCGTGGCAAGCTTCCACAGCATTGGCAAAAAGATTAGTGAACAAGCGGTTCATCTGTGTTTTATCTGCATTTATCATCACCCGGTCACTAACAGGCCTCCAGTCAAATTGAACATTCTCATCTGAGGTGTATAATTGTTTTAATGAACCCAGCACATCATGCAGATCGAATGTGGCAACGTTTGTATTGCCTATATTGGCAAATTGGGAGAAGTCGGCTGCAATTTTAGAAAGGTGGTCAATCTGTTCAACTAATGTATCTGCCACCCGGCCAGATAGTTCTTTTACATTTGGTTGGTTGTTATTGATGGCATTCTGTAAATACTGAATGCTTAATTTCATTGGTGTCAATGGATTCTTAATCTCATGTGCCACCTGTCTTGCCATTTCCCTCCAGGCACCTTCTCTTTCGCTTTTGGCTAAGGCAGAAGCACTTTCTCCCAATTTAGCCACCATCTTATTGTATTCCTGCACCAGCTCGCCAATTTCATCATTACGATTCCAAATAATTTCTTCATTCTTTTTTCCAAGGTTCACTTCTCTCATTTTATCAGTAATGATAGAAAATGAACTGGTGATACGGTTGGTGATAAACAAAGCAATCAAACCTGCAATCAGGAATATAAAAGCATTCAGGTTGATTATAGTAACAAGGAAATTTGAAATCTCCTGCCGCAGTTCTGGTTTAGAGGTGAAGTACGGTATGTTGATATAGGCATACACTTTCCCCTCATCATCCCTCACAGGCGAATAAATGCTCAGATAAGAAAAGTTACCAATTTTTTCTTCCTGTGCATGTTGCACCTGCCGCATCCTGTCAAGATGATAAAAGGCAGTTGGGTCTATCTTTTTACTCAGCACCCCTTTTGTATAAACATTTGCTTCCGAAGAAACCTGCAAATCTCCTTTCAGGTCATACACATTTACATCCACACCATGAATATCTGAAACCTCATCCACTAATTTCTGCAGGCCTGTATTAGAAATTGAATCATATATTTTCACTACATCATCAAACGTAGTATGGTCAGCCATTTTTTTCTCCATTTCATTTACCATAATCTTCATGGTCCGGCTCAACTTTTCACTGTTGCTTTGCTTATTACGGCTGATGAAGAAAGAAATCGTTGCGGCACCAATAACCAAAAAGGAAAAAATACTGATGAAAATAATTGTACTGTGCACCTGTGAACGAATATTTAATTGGAACAGTCGCCGGAAACCTGTCCAGTTATACCCTGTTCTTAATATGAGAGAAATCAGTTGTACAAAGGCAACAAGGAAAAGAAAAGAACAGAAAATATAAGAGAACAATGTTATTGTTTCAATCGTTGCCTGTTTTTTCCGGGCAATTACTACTACTTTATCATTGCCAGCCCGATACCAGAGTTCATCATAGTCGCCATTGGTTCTTTGTTGAAATTCTTCTTTGGGACTTTCGTTCGCAGTTAACCAGATAGGAAAAGGATAATTTCCGGGTGGCGAAATCAGCCGTAAGCTGTCATACACTGCATTGGAATAAATAGGTGAATTCTCCGGATCTGTTTCTTTGAACTGGCGGAATAATTCCGGGAACAAAGCATCCCGGCTATAGTTTTTAAAGTTGGAAACAATGAAGAACGAACCCATTTTTTTGTTCGCCGTATCAGTTACATCACGACGGGTGATGTAGTTAAACTTATCAAAAGAAGTTTCGTAATAATAGAGCCCTTCCGTGTTATCTGTTGGCTTTGATTGAACAGTCAGGATGGTGTTCAAAGATTCATAAGTCAACGGGTCTTCATTATACAATGGCCTGTCAGCAGAATCATATACATACAACCGGGTGTCGTATTTATCAAGGAACCCCCTATAACTTGCTGTAATAATGCTATCTCTTAACTTATTATTCTTTTCTTCATCAGTAAAACGGTAAAAATTTTCACTGAGAAAGCCGTTATCAAGGTACCTGATAGCAATGCTCATTAATCTTTCACTAGCCGGGTCAGTTTGTACTGCCAGTTTATCGGCAATCAATTTTCTTCTCTCCCACTCCACTTTCCTGTTTTGTGAAAACATGATGGCGGTGATAGAAACGGAAAAAACAAATATCCAGGAAAGAATACCGGCAATATTGATACGAATGCGGTTAAAGATTATGCCTTTCCTGTTTACCAACCAGGTATAAGCAAGCAACCACAACAATGCCGGCAAATAAAATAAAACGTCAGAATTACCTGACCTGACAGTAAGATAAGCCAACCCTGCAAATGCAATAGCAAAGTAGATAAGGAAACTCTTCCCGGTAAACAAAGGAAATATCAGGCGAAATAATAATTGCGAGAAATAATAATACGATAAAGAAAGACAGGCCAGCACAAAAAACCCAGCCACCGTGTAGCGGTTCAGGCTGAAAAAATTAGTAACGTCAAATGATATTTTTGAATCTGCCACTAGGCTGCGGATAACCGTTGCCAGAACAAAAGTTGACAATATTAACAGGCACAATGCTAAGATTCCTGCTGCCCATTTTAATCCTTTTGAAAAATTAGTTGTAGGATCTTCTATATAGCGCAATTTTGACCAGGCAAATAAAACCACCCAGCAAAAGAGTGTCGAATTAATAAGTAAATCACCCAATGAACGTTGAATCGGGTTGGACCCGTAAATCAATGGGCTGAATAATTCAAACTGCCGCAGGTTTAAAATAGAAGGAAAATAATAAGTGGTTAATCTGAGTACAACCAGAATAAGTGTAAGTAACCCGATGGCTCTCCATATATGGTTCCTTCTTGCAACCGACTCAGCCAGTAAATGAAGGAAAAGGAAAAGCAACAGCACCCCGCCGAAACGCAACAGGATCGTTCGTCTGTCATTATAAGCTACCGCTACCGTTGTTTTTTTATCAAGATAAAAAAGTGTTTTACCGGCAACTGTTTTCACCGGAAAGTCTGTAACGTTTTCACTAATTCTTACTCTTTTATCGGCAGAACTACTGTAGAAAAATTTTTGTGGCAGATAATCAGTTGTAATAAAAAATTCTGACCGTACAGGCACCATAGCAATAGCTAACAATTTACCTGACTGAGTGCTGTCTGTCAGTGTTTTTTTAATTCCATAATACCATCCGTTGGATTCTTTTGAAAAGTGTTCCCCATCTGCTCCGTTCAGTATTACAGGCGGCGGAACTACCAATTGGTCATTCCAGAATCTCATTTCTGTATTGCCAAATTCATCAATTGTATATAGAAAGATGCCATACTTCTTCATTGCCAGGTGACTGAATTCGGTGAGTGTTTCTCCCCGGGCAATCAGGCGGTTAATTATTGAAGTGTCTTTACAAAAAGAAATGAAATCATTATGCTGGTCGTTGATATACTTTTCAACCAGCTTTACTTCCTGTACCACCGACGAACGGTTGCTGTATAGTTTATTGAAAACAAAAGAAAGAGTGAAAAGCATTGCTGCCAGTATCAGCAGGCTGTACTTACTTAACAAGATATTTTTAGATCGTGACTTCACTACTCCTGCCGCTGTTGTTTGATGATGTTCCAGATGGCATCCATTTCCTGCAGGGTCATATCAATGAGGTTTTTACCGCTTTGCATAGCTTGTTGCTCCATTTTTGTAAACCGGTGAATGAATTTCTTATTCGTCTTTTCCAGTGCATTTTCGGCATCTACCTGCAAAAACCGTGCATAATTAATTAAGGAGAACACCACATCACCAAACTCCTCCTCCGTCTTGACCTGGCTGCCGCTGTCAATTGCCTCTTTCAGTTCACTCATTTCCTCTTCCACTTTTTCCCAAACCTGTTCCTTATTATCCCATTCAAAACCCACTTGTTTTGCTTTTTCCTGCAACCGCATTGCTTTTACCATAGCTGGTAATGATTTGGGCACTCCTTCTATTACTGATTTTTTACCTTCTTTTAGTTTCAGTTTTTCCCAATTCTTTTTCACATCATCAGCATCGTTCACTTCTACTAGCTGTCCCGCATTGGCGGGGTTACCATAAATATGCGGATGCCGGGAAATCAATTTTTCGCAAATGCCGTTTATCACTTCATCCAGGTCAAACTGTTTTTGTTCGCTGCCGATTTTTGCATAGAAAACAATATGGAGCAGCATATCGCCTAATTCTTCTTTGATACCTTTCCAATCTTCTTCTGTAATGGCATCGGCCAGCTCATAAGTTTCTTCGATGGTCATTTGGCGTAGCGACTGAATGGTTTGCTTTTTATCCCAGGGGCATTTTTCCCGTAGGTCATCCATGATACTTACTAATCTTAAAAAAGCTTCTTCATTTTTTTTACTCATAACATATCAATTAGAATATAAGGGCAGAAACCAAGAGGAATAAGGCAAACAAAATCAGCATCATAATTAATGACCAAAAAGCCACCAACAGGAATTTAATAATTGTCTTAGCCCGGCCCTGCCCGTAAAAAAACCGCATGGCTTTGTATAGGTAAAAGAAAAGCAACAAGAACAAACCGAATATTAAAAAATCTAAACCACCCCAGTGAGTTATATCAGATAATTTCGATACGGAAAAAACAACCAGCAACCATAAGAAAGTAAAAATATAAAGATGAATGGTGAATACGCCATGGTCAGCAAAAAAGAATTGCTTTCTTCTTATATAAACCAGTTTCAGTATTAAAGCAAATAATGGAAGAGAAATGAATAACATATAAGGCATCCGGTGCAGCATTGCTTCAAGAAGTGCATTAGCAGCCTCTTGCGGATTTTCATTAAATTTTTCTTGAACCTCAATTACTTTTTTAATAACCTTTTTCGTGAACCAGCCATCTCTTTTGGCAGCAGGTAATGAATGCTGAACCGAATCATATTCTTTACGGTTGTTGTATTCTTTTCCATTTATGCTGATAGGGTTAGAATGTTCAATATTCAGGTTTGCCATATCTTTCATGGTTTTAACTTTGGCGGTATCCGCCAGCCGGCTTATTTGATTTTTCAATAACTGGTTTGCTGTATCTTTTTCCAGTTCCTCAATAAGAGTGTTTTTGATCTTTTCTCTTCTCTCTTTCGAAAGCGGTGTAGTTAAATCAATATTTATTGTATTATCAGGCTTAAAAAAACTAAGAAACAATAAAAAGAAAATAGCAGAGGTAAAAACATACATCTGTATGGGATGCAGATAACTTGCCCTGCGGCCCATCATATATTGTTTAGATAAAAAACCGGGTTTTAAAATAAGGTGATGAATGGTATGAAAGAAACTACTGTCGAAATGGGTAATATCATAAAAAAAATGGGTGAACATATGCCAAAAGGTTTCCTTCGGCTCGACATTTTCCTGCCCGCAATGCTGGCAATATTTGCCCTGTACAACCGTTCCGCAATTTAAACAGTCTTTCTCTTTTCGCTGAGGTATGTGAGACACGGTAATTTTTTCTTAAAAATAAGTACAAAAAGATACAAGAACTCTTTCTTTTTCGTTACTGTACAATTAAGGTAACTTTGAACAGCAAAAGCAATATCACCAGCATGAAAACCCTTTTATCAGCCCTCTTTTTTATTAGTTCGTTTGCCCTGCAGGCCCAGTATTATTACAACGATATTATTGGCACCCAGGAAACTAACCGCCAGATGAAAATCTATCTTGCCAATAAAGTAAGAACAGTGTCAGTTACCGGCACAGACCAACGTGGTGCAAAAACAAGCGACTTTTCAGAATACCAGGAAATAAAAGAAAATGGAACAGCACTAAAAATTTCTGCATTCAATAACCTGAAAAAAACTGTTACCTATTCAAAATTTAACAGCCAGGGAAGATTGATAAGAATGACAGATTCATCTACCGCTATTGAAAGTGTAACGACGTATGATTATGATGCCAATGGCAGAATAACCCGGGTACAAAACAGTACGAAAGATTCTGCCAATGATTTTAACCAATCAGAAATTCATCTGTGGATGTATACCGCATCAGGAAAACCGGAAAAAATGTGGCGGATAATTAATTCTACGGATAGCTTGGAAATTCGCTTTACTCCTGATGAGGATGACAACCCGGGTGACGAAAGAGTTTTTAAGAAAGGGATTGAAGCCAGCCAATACTATTCTTATTACGATGACCAAAACCAACTTAAGTTCGTTCAAACGGGAGCCAATCTTTTATTATATGATGATCAGAACAGGCTTACAGATGTAGTCAGGTTTAATTTGAAAGCAAGACGCTTATTACCCGACTTCATGTTTGAATATGATGACAAAGACAGGGTAATTCAAAAAATAACTACTACTGCCAATCTCAAGCTCGGCTATCTTATCTGGCGGTATATTTTTGATGAGAAAGGGCTAAAAACAAAAGAAGCCCTATTTAATGACGATAAGCAATTAACCGGCAAGATTGAATACAGTTACACATTTGGTCAATAAAACATTTTCGTTTTAAATCATTCTTTCCGCTGATAAAACTCATTCGGCTCTACTTCTATTTCTTATAACTTACAAAAAAATTAACCTGTATGCTGGGGATTTTTAATGATAAACAAATTGATGCCCTGCTGCACAGTCAGGTTATCGGCAGGATTGGCTGTCATGCTGATAACCGAACCTATGTAGTACCTGTTACATACGTGTATGATGAAGGAAAAATAATCTGTCATAGCCGGGAAGGGTTAAAACTGGAAATGATGCGAAAAAACCCTGAAGTATGTTTTGAAGTGGATAACCTGCAAAACATGGCCAATTGGCAAAGTGTGATTTTATGGGGGTCTTTTGAGGAATTAAGCGGTAAAGAGGCCAAAGAAGCTATGGAAAAACTAATTGAAAGGATGAAGCCTTTTATGACCAGCGAGACGGCCCATCCGCTTGAGCCAGGAGAAAGTCATGAAAGAAGGGGGACCAGTGGTTTTACGGCAATTGTTTATCAAATAAAAATACAAGAGAAGACTGGTAGATTTGAGAAACGGTGAACCATAATTGGTAGCTTTCTTGCTTAATGCAATATGAACGACTACAACAACATATTTGTTCATTGGAAAAAATCACAGAAAGATTTTGAAAAAAATCTATCCCTGCTGCTGCTGCGTATCAATACAGAACCAGTACATGATATAAGGGTCGCCATCAAAAAACTAAGGGCTTTTTTGAGTTTGTACATACTATTAAAAAAAGAACCTGAATGGACCTGCCTGCTCAGCAAAACTATAAATCTTTTTGACGTACTGGGCAGACACCGTGATATAGAAACATGTCTTGCAATAACAGTAGCATTTGAAAAAGAAACAACCTGTTCTTGTAAAGAATGGAAAAATTACCTGCAGTCACTTTTAAAAACAACCAGGGCCTGGGCCAACCAGGAAATACATCATTATCATAAAAAAGAATTGGCTAAAACAGCTTTATTATTAAAACAAGACAGCAGCATTGCAGATAACATCAGTTTCCTTAAAGATCTTTCTGTAATTATCAATAACCAGCTTGCAGAAACAAGAAAACACTTCCGGCAACCACACCTCGTAAGAAAAAACTTGAAAGAAGTATATTACTGGATCAGCTTATTTCCTGATGAAAATATAATAGCATCGTGGTATCATAAAGAACTCCATAGTATTCTGGATGATTTAGGAAACTGGCAGGATAACGAAATACTTGATATAAGGATAAAACATTTCAGAAAAGATTACCTGCCAAAACCATTTGAGGAGTACCAACAATTAAAGGACTTTCAAAACAAAATCAGGGATACCAAAAAGATATTGCTGAAGTCAGCTAATAATAAAGCAAGAAGATGGATAAAAAAAGTGCTTCAAAATTAAAAAAGCGAAGCATAAACTTCGCTTTTTGTGCCCGAGACTGGATTCGAACCAGCACACCGTTTCCAGCGCCACCACCTCAAGGTGGTGCGTCTACCAATTTCGCCACCCGGGCAACCGGTCATTTAATAATAACGGATTGCAAATGTAAGCCGTTTATTTTTTCAGAACAATTCTGAATGTAGTTCCTTTTCCCATTTCAGATTGTTTCACAAAGATCTGTCCTTTGTGGTACTGCTCTATAATGCGTCGGGAAAGACTTAACCCCAGCCCCCATCCTCTTTTTTTAGTAGTGAAGCCGGGCTTGAAGACACTTGTTATATTTTTTTTACTGATTCCTTTACCTGTATCAGTGGTATCAATATATACACCTTTTTCATCGCTGCTAATAGCAACAGTAATGCTGCCTTTCCCTTCCATTGCATCCAGGGCATTTTTCAGCAGGTTCTCAATCACCCAATCAAACAAAGGCGCAGAAACTTTTCCAATAATTTGCTGCTGACCATGCGTATTCACCAGGAAATTAATTTTACCAGGAGCCCTCTTCCGCATATAATCCACCATGCTGTTAATCTGGTTCACCAGGTCAATATTCTCTAAATGTGGTATGCTGCCGATTTTTCCGAAGCGATCAGACACTAATCTTAACCGGTCAACATCTTTCCCTAACTCCTGTACTATCTTTTCATTACCTGAAGTTTCCTTCAACATCTCTACCCATCCTTCTAATGATGATACAGGTGTTCCTAACTGGTGAGCAGTTTCTTTTGCCATACCAGCCCATACCTGGTTTTGTGTAGAACGATAACTGCTTCGTAAAGAAAAAACGGTGATGATAATAAATAATGCTACAATAGCAAGCTGAATGATAGGGTAATAACGAACCTCGTTCAGCAATTTAGAGTCGCCGTAGTAATAAAGATTACGAATTTTTGGGTCTTTGGGGTCAGTCCATTCTATTGGAGTATGAACACTTTTAAACTGCTTTACTTTTCTTTTAAGATAGTTACTATCATTGGCAATTTTTGCAGAATCAAGGTTTACTGCACTGCCGGAAGGAAGGTCATGTTCATCCGTTTCAATAATCGGTATAGATTTATTCTCCGTTAAAATCATTGAAGCCAACCGGGTATCTGCATCAGGCGGTGAGTTAAAAAGAAATTTTCCTGCTTCTATCCATTGCTCCACTTTCTGCTTTTCCTCTTTGGCAATCTTTTTAGCCAGGTACCGGGAATAAATGATAGTACCGCTTACAATTAGTATCGCCACTAAAGCCAGCAATGTTCTCCAATTTAATATTTGCCTAAACATGTTTCGAATTTAACGAGGATAAACCGGCTTACCTTATTTTTGAATAAATATTTCAATCACCTTGAACCCATCACCCAAAATTGCTATTGTAATACTGAACTGGAACGGTAGAAAATACCTTGAACAGTTTCTTCCGTCTGTGTTGCAGACAAGCTACATCAACTATGAAGTGATTGTAGCTGATAACGGTTCAACAGATGATTCAATTACTTTTCTGGAAACAAATTTTTCGAACATCCGGCTTATCAGCTTCAACCAAAACTTCGGCTTTGCCAAAGGATACAATGAAGCATTGAAACTGGTAACAGCCGATTACTATCTCCTGTTAAATTCTGATGTGGAAGTACAGCCCGGTTGGTTGCAACCAATGGTTGCTTTATTGGAAAGTGATAAAACGATTGCTGCCTGCCAGCCAAAAATTCTTTCCTACAACAACAAAACAATGTTTGAGTATGCCGGTGCTGCCGGTGGCTGGTTAGATAAGTATGGCTACCCATTTGCCAAAGGAAGGGTGTTTGATATTACCGAAGAAGATAAAGGACAGTACGATCAAACGGAACCCATCTTTTGGGCCAGTGGTGCTTCTTTATTTATACGTCCCGAAGTTTTTCATGAAATGAAAGGGTTTGACGAGTATTTTTTTGCCCACCAAGAAGAAATTGATTTATGCTGGCGGATACAATTAGCAGGTTATAAAATCTATTCCTGCCCATCATCAGTGGTGTATCATGTAGGCGGAGGTACATTGCCAAGGGGCAATTCATTAAAGACCTATCTCAATTTCCGGAATAACAGGATAATGATGTCGAAAAACCTGCCCTTTTCAAAAAAATTATGGATAGTGCCGGTAAGAAATTTTTTAGACGGTGTTTCGGCATGGAAAGGATTGCTAACTGGCGACGGGGGATATTTCGTTGCAATTCTAAGGGCACAATTAGCTTTTATAAAATGGTGGCTTTTTTATCAAAAGAAAAGTGTTTTTCCATTAACCAAAAAAGGCACCCTGTCGGGCTATTTGCAAAAGAATATGGTCTGGCAGCATTTTGGTAAAAAGAAGAAGTCTTTTGATGAAATTGTGGGAAAAACAAAGTGATTTTTTACATTGAACCCTTATTTTTGCATCACAAAACCGGACTATGACTAATCCACAGGAATATAACGAGGAAGTGCAAAAAATTCAGGAGAGTGATTTCACTCACAACTGGGTATCCTCTTCCGCTTTTCTTTTTTACCTGCAGGTGGCCTGTATTGTAGCATTTGTTTTTGGCGGTTGTTATATGCTCTATACCAAGCGTTACGATAAGGTAGAAGCACCAGTACAGGAAAGTAGTTTATATACTCCCAAGTATAAATAATTTGCTGTAAAATTTTTTTAAAAAGGGCCCATGCCCTATTTTTGCGACCCTTTAGTTCTTTAATAGTATTGTAACGACCTTAATCAAATAGCCGGTTTTACCTATTTGGCTAAGGATACGTCAAACGACATAAACTTGCGAAAGTAGCTCATTTGGTAGAGCACGACCTTGCCAAGGTCGGGGTGGCCGGTTCGAGCCCGGTCTTTCGCTCCAAAATCCTTCCTCCTTTGGTGGAGGGATTTTTTTTTAAATATGCCCTGGAGGTGGAATTGGTAGACAACGTCCCGATTAATATCGGGATGGTCAGCAATAACCGTAACGGTTCAACTCCGTTCTGGGGCATTTTTTAAAGTTCTTGAAATAATTTTTACATCATCGCCCTGGTGGTGGAATTGGTAGACACGCAGGACTTAAAATCCTGTCTGCAGCAATGCGGGTAACGGTTCAACTCCGTTCCGGGGCACTTTTCAAAAAAGCGACGCAAGTCGCTTTTTTTATGCACTACGTATACATATTATATTCAGAAAAATGTAACCGTTATTATATTGGCTTTAGTGCTGATGTCGAGGCCAGATTAACCAGGCATAATTCAGGGATGGTTAAGGCAACTACCTATTGCAGACCATATGTGCTGATGGCCTGTAAAGAATTTTCTACTGAGATTGAGGCAAGAAATGAGGAGAAAAGAATAAAGAAACAAAAGAGTAGAAAATATCTTGAGTGGTTGATTGCTGGTAATTGGTAACTGTTCTCTTAATGTTTTGTAGATTTGAAACAAAGGAAGTAATAAATGGCAACTGAAATAAAATGTCCGAATTGTGGTCACCAATTTGAGCCTAATGAATCTATCCGTGAAGAGATAGAAAAAGAATTGCGTACAAAAGCCGCTGATTGGCAAAAGAAAAAAAACGAAGAATTCCAGGTAAAACTGGATGATGAAAAAAAGAAATTACAACAATCGCTGGAAGAAAATATCCGTAAAAATATTACCGGTGATTTTGAAAATAAACTCCGGATGCTGGAGCAAAACAATAAAGACAACGAAGAAAAACTAAAACTCTCCCGCCAAAAAGAACTGGAATTTCTAAAAAAAGAACAGGAACTACTGAATAAGGAAAAAGAAATTGATTTGCAACTGCAACGTTTGCTATTAGAAGAAAGAAGCAAACTTTCAGAAATTATCCGCAAAGAAGAAGCAGAAAAAAATTCATTAAAGGATACAGAGAACCAGATGCGGCTAAAGGAATTGGAAAAACAATTAGACGACCAGAAAAAATTAGCAGCAGAAATGCGCCGCAAGTCGGAACAAGGCTCCATGCAATTGCAGGGCGAAGTACAGGAGCTGGCGTTAGAAGAGTTATTAAGAGCCGCTTTCCCTTTCGATGTAATAAGTGAAGTGGGCAAAGGAGTTCGTGGTGCAGATTGCATACAGACTATCCGCAACAATTTTGGACAGGAATGTGGTAAGATAATTTTTGAAAGTAAAAGAAGGCAAAATTTCTCCCATGAATGGATTGAAAAACTTAAAGCTGATATGAGAATTATTGGAGCAGATGTTGCAGTTATTGTTACCAGTGTGTTACCTAAAGACATGGATCGGTTTGGTGAAAAGGATGGTGTTTGGATATGCAGCTTTGCAGAAGTAAAACCAATTGTTCAAATGCTCCGGGATGGAATTATAAAAATATCTACTGCTCTAAAAAGCCAGGAAAACCGTGGCGATAAAATGCATTTACTTTACGATTATCTGACCAGCCGTGAATTTGCAGAACAATGGCAGGCTATACGGGAGGGTTTTATGAGTATGAAACTTTCTATACAAAAAGAAAGAGATGCCATGGAAAAACTTTGGAAGGCAAGAGAAAAGCAATTAGAAAAAGTGTTGCTCAATGCTGCTCATGTTCGTGGTTCAATTGAAGGGATTTCGGGAACCGATGTTGATTTGAATTTGCTTGAAAACACAGGAGACGGTGAAGAATCATGATACTACCCATGCCAGCACCAACCCTTCAAACTGCCGGTAGTGAATAAATAGTTCTGATTCATCTTTTGAAAAGAAGCAATCAATTGTCTCAGTTCCTTCGTGTTGCTTTAGCAATTGAATTTCCCTGCGAAAATCAACGCCGCCATTGCCATACCATTTAAAAACAGCTTCTTTCGCTGACCATAGCAACGTCGGCTGATCGTATGACATTACCACGGAACTACTTTCCGCACCCGGGATAAGGTTAAACAGCCCATGCTCCTTTGCACTAAGATACTTATACATTATCCTGCCAATTTTTTCTACCGGTATTTCTATGTCAATACCAACCCTTTTGTCACTGCTTACAATGGCGGCCGCATAGTCTCCGCAGTGCGAAATAGAAAAATGATACTGCTCATCAGGTAAGTAAGGCTTACGGGTATCTGCAATTTCAATCAATTGATAAGGAAAGTCCGGAAAGAGATATTGCAGCAGAAAACGACCAGCCAGGTGCTGCAGCCGTTTGTGCGGATGTGTCACTTCCCGGTGTAGGGGCACATTTCCTTTGAAGAATTCTTCGGTTTCTTCAATCTTCCAGATACCCAACCGGGTGTTATCGTTGATTTGATGTTGAAAAAAAACAGGCATAGAGCATTCACAATTAATAAATTGTGTAATTTCATTTGTTCATCTTTTTTTTGAGATGATACAAATAACTAATTTGTGATCTTTTTATATGTGAATACTCTTCTATTGCTACCGAATTTGGTATCTCAAATACAGAATCGTCCATTTGTCTTTCATTTATGCTGATAAGTTTTGTTTCTCTTCGAAAATCAGATTTATTTACACGATAAACAGATTGGCTCTCTTCTATAAGGCTGCCGTTCATAATAAAAAAAAGGGGAAAGCATTTTACCGGGCTATTATTTGATAATATTTTCCTCCCAACATTATATGTGTATGACGCAGAAAACCATAAATCCTGATCTTTTAGGGTTGTAGGGTTGCCCTCACTTTTGGATTTCCCATATCCCGGTTTATTACTTAAAACAAAAGCATAAAGATTACAACTATCAATAAATTCTTGCCTTAAAGCCACTCCAACAACCTCATTAATCATATAATAGAATGCTTTCCCTTTGTCAATAGACAGGAGATGCTTATTAAACCCGTCATTTACTTCGGCACTATCTGATATACACAGAATTTTTGTTTGGCTAACAATTAAAGTCGTATACCTTTCACTCCCATTTTTATCAGACTGGGTTTTATAAACAATTTCGCCAGCAAACAGGTGTTGTGAAAAAGTATTATTAAAATAAAATAAAATAAAAATCATGCAAAAAATACTCTTAACCATATTGTATATAAATTCAAAAATTAATTAATCTGAAAGGCATGATGTACTAGTATGCATAATGGGAGTAGCCGGATAGTTTGGGGTGGAATATGTAGAGGAATAGATGTAAGAATTATTTATAGCATTACAATTAGCCCATGCAGTATGTCTATTTAAACAATCGGGATCTTGCTGACAATGAGGTTCAAGTGTATTCATTATCATGTTATGTCCACTTACATAACCAAATAAATCAGCTTGAACAATAATATCAATCGGCGGAGAACTTATTCTACTTGCTGTCGCATCAGAAAAATTAGCAAATCCATAAAAATCTGTCCAATAGTTCGATGAATAATATGCAATAGAAATTGTATTAATATACTTATTTTTTTCAAAACTGGGAATAGTTATACTTTCTATTTTTTTCTTTAATAAAATCAAAGCAGGTTTTAGTAGTTTTTTGTCAGAAAAGTGTTGTTCAACAATCTCAAATATTTCATTTAAAAAACCTTTATCCCTAGTTGCCATCAAATCAATGCCAGCCTCAATTTGTTGTTTATGCTCCAAAAGATTAACTCCAGTACCATACCATTGCATGTCTGAAAATTTTAAAATTGGATTAGTTATTAGCTTTGGATTTGAAATCATGAAACGAGAAGATGCTTCAATTAATGTATTAACATCAACATATCCTCCGATATCTTTCATTTTCTTTAGTCCAGAGTTCAAAAAATGATTATGATACCGGCCAGAAGCTGAAAAATCCTTTTCTATTTCGGGTTGCAGTTCATATTTACTTGTTTTTTGGCATCCTGTAAACCACAAGAACATAAAGCTTAAAAGTACTTTATTCATTCTTAAAGATTTTATTTGTAAGCAATTTATTTTCGTTAAGTTACAACGATATTTTCTAATATTCAATATTTTTCCCCCATGATTCTCTCCGACTCAAGGATTCTCGAAGAAATAGAAAAAGGCACTATCAAAGTTGTTCCTTATGACAGGGAATGTTTGGGGAGTAATTCCTACGATGTACACCTTGGCAAAACCCTGGCCACCTATAAAGAGCATATGATTGATGCTAAAAAGCACAACCAGATTGACCATTTTGAAATACCGGATGAAGGCATTGTTTTGTATCCGCATATCTTTTATCTCGGTGTTACAGCAGAATACACCGAAACACATGCCCATGTTCCCTTCCTCGAAGGAAAATCATCTACTGGCCGTTTGGGAATAGATATTCACGCCACTGCCGGCAAAGGTGATGTTGGTTTTTGCGGCCACTGGACCTTAGAGATTTCCGTAAAGCAACCGGTAAAAGTTTATAAAGGAATGCCCATTGGTCAGCTCATTTATTTTCCGGTAGAAGGTGAAATAGAAGTGTCGTATGATAAAAAGAAAAACTCCAAGTATAGTAATCAACCTGATAAGCCGGTGGAGAGTATGATGTGGAAGAATAAGTTTTAAACTAACTGTTCAACTTCCAGATTGTATAATTTAGAATTGTTGCGAAACTTACCCAACTGATATAGGGAACTAACAACCATGCAGCAATTTTACTTATTGGTGCAAACGCAAATATGGTGAGCAAAATAAAAACCCACATAGTAATTATTTCAACTACTGCCCAACCTATCTGGTGCTGATTGAAAAAAATAAATGACCAGAAGAAGTTCAGCACTAATTGCGCAGCAAATAAAATAATGGCTGTTTTTTTTACGGATTGACTGGCATCAGATTTCCATACTAAGAACAATGCAATTCCCATCAGTATATAAAGAGTTGTCCACACAGGGCCGAATAGCCAGCTTGGGGGATTCCATGTTGGTTTGTTTATTGTTTGATACCAACCCGGGATTTCGGAACTGGTAAAAAATCCGCTTACCGCTCCAACTGCCACAGGTATAATAATAGCGATGATTAGTTTTAGCGTATTACTCATAATTGTTAATAAAATTAATGAAAATTTATTTACAACGCATTCACCCCGAACTTTTTGTAGTAAGCAATCAACCAAGCCACCACTTCATTATAACTTCTTTTACCTGCCGGTTGGTTATTGGCTTTCAAAAAATGGCCATAACCCCACATTACAATTGGTTCAACCGGGTTTCGATAACGGCGATAAAAGTTCCTGAATTCTTTCTGGTCTTTTTTTACCTGCGGATGTGCTTTTTGCTGATATGATTTTGCCAGGGCAGTGTCCCTTCTGTATACTTCACCAACTGAATAATTATACATGTCATAATAAACTGAATACCGGAACGCATTAGAATTATAAGCCCGGCAGGCAAGAAAGCCTACAAAATTTGCTTCATTCTCTTTTCCATAGCCTAACTGATGAGCCATTTCATGGGTGGTTACATAAGGTTCCAAAAACCGGGGGACAGTTGTATTAACCTGCCCCTCGCCTGAAAAAGGGTTGTAATACCCCTGGAAGCCGAGATAATTTCCCAAATAGGAAAAGAAAGAAGGCTTAATGGATTTTGGTTTGTAAGTAAGAAAAGAATGCTTTTTTGCTACTTCTTTATATGCCTCCACAGCACTGCTGAACAATCTGTTTTTTTGGTTAAATGAATCCCGTTGTGCTTCGCTTACAAAACCGGCATAATAATTTGCACGGCTTTGAATGATGTTAGTTAATGTATCCAGATCAGCTAATGTATATTCTTTCACCTTCAAATCCAATTGGTAAGCAATGCCCTTCCGGTTATAATTTAATCCCCACAACAAGTTGAAGAATACATATAAAAATAAAAAAATGAAAATGCCCTGTTGCAATGCGGCTACAAAATATCCACGGTTCAGTTGTTTTTTGAATAGCAGCCTGAAAAATTTAAAGACCTTATAAAGAATAACCACAATCAGAAAAGCATAGAATAAGTCGCCAATGCTGAAAGAGACCCAACCAAACAGAAATCGCTGAACTTTTGAAATAACCGGGTATACACCCTGACTGTAGTTCCGCTCCACCCAGCCTGGATACCAGGATGCCCATTTAATGAGTATGGTAAGAACAACCAAAAGTACCCAACTCCAGCTTTTCATGAGGCGGGCAAATAACCGGGATAGAAATTGTTGCAAACTTTAAATTTTAAATATCTTCAAACCCTGCCTTCCAGCAGGCAGGTCAGGCTGTTAAGCCGAAACAGACGGGCAAAAATAATCTAAAATCAGCCTGTAAATGTTCGTTTATTCCCCCTACCTTTGCACACTCTTTAAAAAGTTGACAAATGAGCCGCCGCCGGGAGTTTGAAATCGCTTTTGTGGGGTTGAAACCCGGGGTTCATGAGTATAGTTATTCGGTTAACGATAAGTTCTTTGAGGCATTCCAAGAGCAGGACTTCCGCCACTGCAAAGCCAATATAAAGCTGACGGTTGATAAAAAAAGCAGCTTTATGTTACTCAAGTTTGAGATTGGCGGAACACTGGAAGTAACCTGCGACCGTTGCAACAGCAACCTGCCATTGGAACTGTGGGATGAATTCAACATAACAGTAAAAATGGTGGAAGACCCGGAACTGATGAATGAACAGGAAGAAGACCCGGATATGTATTACATCGCACAAGGTGACAATCATGTAGATGTTGCTAACTGGATTTATGAATTCATCAACCTTACCATCCCTATGCAGAAAGCCTGTGATTTTGAAAAGATGGATGGACCGCATTGCAACGCAACTGCACTTGACCTGCTGAAAAAAATGGAGCCTGAAAAAATCGAAATAAAAAAAGAGAATCCAATCTGGAAAGGATTGGAAAAGTTTAAAGATTTAGAATAATAATAAGTGAATAGTCAGTGTGAATAGTGAATAATCCACTAAATACTTAATTGACAATTCATCATTCACAATTGACATTTTAATATTTGAGTTATGCCAAATCCCAAACGCAGACACAGTCAGCAAAGAAGTGCAAAACGCAGAACGCATTATAAAGCGGTAGCTGCTACATTAACAACCGACAGCACCACTGGTGAAACACATGTTCGCCACCGTGCCCATGTAAGTGAAGGTAAACTTTACTACAAGGGTAAAGTGGTAGCAGAAAAAGCACCATTAAGAGCTCAATAATATTGCTCTTACACAGCATATTTTTATCCCGATATCTTTCCACCTCAACCGAGGTGGGTGGTAGTTATCGGGATTGTTGTTTTGTAAAATGCACAAGCTGAGAATTTTTATTTAAATATGAACATAGGTATAGATATGATGGGTGGCGACTTTGCCCCACTGGAAGCAGTAAAGGGAGTTCAGCTTTACCTGTCTGGTCATAATATTCCGGCTACCCTGATGCTGATTGGTGATAAAGAATCCATTGAAAAACTTCTTACTGAACATAACGTTCCAACCGAACATACTAAAGTGATTCATGCAGAACTGATGATAGATATGCATGAACATCCTACCAAAGCATTAAAAGAAAAGCCCAAATCGTCTATTGCTATTGGCTTTCATTTGCTGGCTTCCGGCAAGATGGATGCATTTATCAGTGCAGGAAATACCGGTGCCATGCTGGTGGGTGCATTATTCACCATCAAAGCGTTGGAAGGAGTTATCAGGCCAACTATTTCAAGCATTGTTCCTAAAGCAGATGGCGGCACAGGATTGTTACTGGATGTGGGATTGAATGCTGATTGCAAACCAGAACAACTGAATCAGTTTGCTATTATGGGCTCTGTGTATGCCCGGCTTATCCTGGGAATTGATAATCCGAAAGTAGGTTTGATAAACGTTGGTGAAGAGGAAGGAAAAGGAAATCTTTTAGCACAATCAACCTATCCTCTGCTGAAAGAAAATAAACATATCAACTTTATTGGCAACATAGAGGGCCGTGATGTATTACAGAACAAAGCGGATGTAATGGTTTGCGAAGGCTTTACCGGCAACATCATACTTAAAATGGCTGAATCGTTGTATGAAATCAGTCATCAGAAAAAAGTAAAAGAAGAATACTTCGAACGTTTCAATTTTGAAAACTACGGCGGCACACCGGTTCTTGGTGTAGCCAAACCAGTCATTATCGGTCACGGCATCTCCGGTGCCAAAGCATTTATGAATATGATACATCTTGCACAGATCATGATCGAAAAAGATGTAATGCAGAAGATGAAAGAAGAGCTTTCCTGAAGAAAACAAAAATCCCTCCGCCATTGGCAGAAGGATTTCAAGTGATTCCGCTGGGACTCGAACCCAGGGCCCATACATTAAAAGTGTATTGCTCTACCAACTGAGCTACGAAATCAACCTTTCCCTTTTTGGGAGTGCAAAAATACGGTCTGATGCCTTTCATACCAAAAGTTTCTCAAACAGTTATCAAAAGCCTGTCAAGGTCAAAAACTCTTGCTTCCTTATAGTTCTTCGTTTCATTTTGCACAATTTTAAAGTAGGTTTGTAGTAATAATCAATTAATCATGTCAGCATATTTTAAAGATAAGGTAGTAGTAGTAACAGGTGGAACAGATGGAATTGGCAAAGCCCTTGTTGATGCGTTATTAAATATGGGAGCCAAAGTAGCCACCTGCAGCCGAAACCATGATAAGCTGTATCACCTGCAATCGGAATATCCTTCCTCGTTTTTACACACAATGGTGGCCGATGTAAGTAGTGAAAATGATTGCCGCCGCTTTATGGAAACCACGATTAAAACTTTTGGCGGAATAGACATCCTTATAAATAATGCCGGTATTTCGATGAGGGCATTGTTGAAAGAAACCGATATTGAAGTCATTCATAAAGTAATGGACATTAATTTTTATGGCACCGTCCATTGCACCAAATATGCATTAGATTCAATCATTGCAAGCAAAGGAACGATAGTCGGCGTGTCATCCATTGCTGGTTACAGAGGTTTGCCGGGAAGAAGTGGTTATTCCGCCAGCAAATTTGCAGTACAGGGTTGGTTGGAAGCTATCAAAACAGAACTGATGGGTGACGGTGTACATGTGATGTGGGTGTGCCCCGGTTTTACCACTTCCAACATTCGTAATGCAGCATTGAATAAAGATGGTACATCACATGGTAAAACACCAATGGATGAAGGCAAAATGATGAGTGCTTCAGCATGTGCTGCACATATATTGAAGGCCATCGAAAAAAAGAAGAGGACTTTAGTATTGACTTTTACAGGAAAAAGAACAGTCTTTATGCAGAAATTCTTTCCGAAATTAGCTGATAAGTTTACTTATAAGTTTTTCTTTAAAGATGGAAAGTTGATTAAATAATAAATTGAATCTTGTCCTGACTAAAAACCAAAAACAAAACTGTTTTGCCGTTACTAACCCTTACATCCGACATTGGCAGTCCCGATTATCTCGTGGGGGCGGTAAAGGCACAGCTATTACAACTCAATCCCGAATTTCAAATCATAGATATTTCGCATAATATTCCTCCATTCAATTATCCGCAGGCAGCTTATGTATGCCAGAGTGCTATCAAGAATTTTCCGGACTTCACTTATCATCTCATACTTGTCAATCTGTTTGAAAAAAAACCGGAGCAATTGCTGCTGGCTTTTCATAAAAATCAATACCTGCTTTGTGCAGACAATGGTTTACTTACGATGATACTGGAAGAAACACCTGAAATGATAATTGGGTTGCCGTTAGAAAAAACGGCTATTAAAAACACCACCTATCTTACTTCTGTAATGGGGAAAGTAGTGAACCAATTAGTAAACGGTGAACCCATACAACGCCTAGGCATACCTGATGTGAAATATCTGGAAAAACGTCATCTGAGACCCATCCTGGAAAACAACTCGATAGAAGGCCAGATTATTTTCATTGATAGTTTTGAAAACGTAATTGTAAACATTACCCGTGAGCAATTTGAAGAGCAACGAAAAGGCAGAAGCTTTCGCATTGTTTTTAAAAGAGATGAAATGATTGACCGCATCAGCGAAAGCTATGCAGATGTAATCGAAGGTGAAAAACTGGCCATGTTCAACAGTGCAGGTTATCTTGAAATTGCCATCAACAAAGGCAACGCTGCCGGCTTGTTCGGCCTCAAAGGTTTCTCCGAAAAACTTAGGCAAGGTCAGCTTTCGTACCAAACCATTAAAGTTTACTTTGAATAGCCATTAAACCGTCCTTCCTTTTTAAGATTTTGTGCTGAAAAGCAGGCCATTATCCCCTGCTGACTGTGAACTGAATATCCCTATTTTTGCTTTCCTTCAATCCTTCGGCAATCAGACAAATTCATTGCCGGGATTTTACATGGAATAAAAAACCAATTGTTTAGATTATGAACTTCAAAAAAGTCAATAACATTACCGGATGGGCGGTTTTCCTCATTGCTTTAGGTACTTATTTCCTTACCCGTGAAGCAAGGGGCAGTCTGTGGGATACGGGTGAGTTTATCGCCAGTGCCAAAAGTGTTCAGCTTCCCCACCCTCCTGGTGCGCCGTTGTTTGTGTTGCTGGGTCGTTTGTTTATCATCCTGTTTGGAGATAACGGACAAAGTGCTGCCAGTGCCGTAAACTTTATGAGTGCATTGGCCAGTGCCGGTACTATCTTATTCCTTTTCTGGAGTGTTACTCACTTTGCCCGAAAAATGTTTGTAAATGTCGGTGAGCAATTAAATGCTTCGCAAATTTTTACCACTATGGCCGCAGGTGTGGTGGGTGGCTTAGCCTATACGTTCAGTGATTCTTTTTGGTTTAGTGCTGTTGAGGGTGAGGTATATGCCTTATCATCTTTTTTCACTGCATTGGTATTCTGGGCTATGCTTAAGTGGGAGCATGCTGATGAAAATGCAGGCAGCGATTCGTATGCACGGGCCAGAAGCGACCGCTGGATCGTTTTCCTTTTCTTTATGATGGGTCTTTCAATTGGTGTTCACTTATTAAACATATTGACGATTCCGGCCATTGTAATGATTTATTATTATCGCCGTTACCAGGTTTCTACCAAAGGAGCCATCGTTGCCTTCCTTATTGGTTGTGTTATTACAGGAGTAGTGCAGCTTGCCGTTATTCAATATTCAATGAAAGGTGCAGGCATCTTTGATATATTCTTTGTGAACACAGTAGGAATGCCTTTCTTCTCAGGTTTTGCTATTTACTTTATTTCACTGGCAGCCCTTATTACCTGGGCATTGCGGTTCAATGAAAAAACTATTTCAAAAGCAAAACTCATTACATTCTTTGTATTATTCCTCTCTTTATCATTGCTGCCATTTATTGTTAGCCTTGGCTCAGGCGGTGCAAAATTCTTTAAGTTCTTGTTGGTGGGTGGTTTAGCATTTGTTGCTGGTTCTTTTCTGAAACCAGCGGCATTAAGAATTTTAAAACTCTCCTTGTGGTGTTATGCATTTATGATGATTGGCTATTTCATGTATTTCACAGCCCTCATCCGTTCTAATGCAAATCCTACTATTGATATGAACAATGTTGATAATCCCATCAACCTTGTTTATTACCTGAGTCGTGAACAATATGGCGAAGCACCTTTGTTAAGAGGCCCGCATTTTGCCGCCAATTATAAATATGGATCCGACGGATATGTGGAACTGAAAGATGGGGAGATGAAGTATGTAAAAGGTAAGGATAAATATATTCCAACCGGTTATGAAAAGAAACCGCAGTACGAAAGCAGCGACATTCAATGGTTTCCGAGAGTGTGGGATGCAAGTAACGATCAATACCATGCTGATTTTTATGCCGAATGGCTGGGGCTTGACCAGGATGAGCAAACTCGTAAATATGAAGCTCCATCGTATGGTGATAATATGAAGTGGTTTTTTGAATACCAGATGAGCCACATGTACTGGCGATACTTTATGTGGAATTTTGCCGGTAAACAAAATGATATACAAGGTCTCGGCAATAAACGGGATGGTAACTGGATAACAGGTTTTTCATTTATTGACAATGCCCGGCTGGGTGATCAAAGTAAACTACCCGATAGTATAAAGAATAATAAGGCGCATAATAAACTTTTCCTGCTTCCATTCCTGTTTGGTATTGTAGGATGTATTTATCAGTTACTTAAAAAACGAAATGACTGGATTGTCAGCTTCCTCCTGTTTTTTATGACGAGTGTTGCTGTTGTACTATATCTTAACCAACCCGGCAATCAACCCCGTGAACGGGACTATGCCTATGTAGGTTCTTTCTATGCCTTTGCTATCTGGATTGGCCTGGCTGTCGTTGCTTTTGTAAAAATGGCAAGGGAAAAAGCAGATAAACTAACCTTCCAAAACATGCTGATAGGTGGAAGCATTCTCACATTCCTTATCACCGTAATGAGTGGTGGCGGACTGATGGGAAGTATTTTTGCAACAGCATTATATGCCGCCGTTACTGCTGGTGTTACCTTACTTGTAAGGGCTGTTTCATCAGGCGGGCAAAATGCAGGAACACTTAATATTGCCACTGCTGTTATTAGTCTTGCTGTACCGATATTAATGGCACAGCAGGAATGGGACGACCATGACCGGAGCAGAAAAACCACAGCTCCCGATATGGCCAAAGCTTATTTAGAAAGCTGCGCCCCTAATGCTATCATCTTTACATTTGGAGATAACGATACTTATCCATTGTGGTATGCACAGGAAGTGGAAGGTGTTCGTACAGATATCCGTGTTATTAATAACAGCCTGTTGGGTATTGACTGGTATATCAACCAGCTTCGTTATAAAGTAAACGATGCTGATTCATTAGATGTACTCTGGTCGCCAGAACAGATAGAAGGACATAACAGGGAGTTTCTCCGTTATCGCTTACAGGGAGATGCGAATGAATATTATGACCTGTATGATGTAATGAAAAATGTACTGGGCAAACCAAACTATGATAAAGAAACAGGCCGTGATGTTGGCTTTGGAAGTTTTCCGGTAGCAAAATTCAAAGTTCCCGTTAATATCGAAGCAGTAAAAAAGAATGGTACGGTAAACCCAACGGATAGTGCTCTTTCAGAGATACGATTTGAAATACCACAAAATAAACTGAATGAAGGCCTGGTGCGCAGCGACTTTATTATCCTGAACATCATTGCTTCGAATGCTGCCAATGGATGGAAACGTCCGATTTATTTTACTTCGCCGATGGGAGAACTTGGTTTTGCGCAATACTTACGTAAGGATGGCCTGTCGTACCGGTTGGTGCCTCTCGTAACCAAACAACCACAAGCCAATTGGGTAACTGATGATGCACTTCGCCAGATGCGATTAGGCGGAACACAAATCAGGGATAATAATACTGATACGATGTACAAAAACATGATGACGAAATACGAGTTTGGTGGTGCAGACAAAAAAGGAGTTTACTTTGATGAAGAGAATCGCCGTCATATTCTCAATCTGCGGGCATTGTTTGCTGAAGCAGCAGGTAATATGGCGGATGCTGGTAAAAAAGATGAAGCCTCCAAGCTGCTTGATAAGGTAGAAAAAGGTATTGACCCTGCTAATTTGCCCTATGCATTAGTGAGCCGATATAATAGTCAAAACCAAACAGGGTTGCTTTACCTGGAAGCTTGCTATAAAGCCGGCAAAACAGAACTTGCTGAAAAAATAAGACTGGCCCTTCGCAAGGACCTGGAACAACAGCAGAAGTATTACAATTATATCCGTGACAGCAAGCCGCAGTACTATGGCGGATTTGAAAGGTCTGAAGCACCGATAAATGAAATAATGCTGCAGGTACTTGGTGCCATAGAGAAAAAATATGCTCCGCAGGTGCAAACTACATCGCCAACGGAAGGAAATAATCCAACCATCATTAACCAGGTGAATAAAGATTCCGGTGCAATGAAAGACAGCAACCGCTAATCTTTATCAAATAATAATTTTCAATACCCTTGCCCCGGCAAGGGTATTTTATTTTGAACTTCCGGCAGTTTAAGTTGTTGATAGGAATATGGCAAAATATTTGTCGTAAATTTACAATTCAATGAGAGGATTTCATTTCACCAAATTTGATGCAAACAGCGAAGGCAAAAGCAAGTTCGACCAATTGCTAAGTCTCTTTATGCAACTACTCACCTACACCAGTGGTGATGTGGGAGAAGCTATGCAATGGATGAATGAATTGGATAAACAATATCAGCTAACCGATGATGAATATGGGATGGGTGATTTTATAGATGAACTGAAAGAGAAAGGCTACCTCACTGATAATAATGAACAGGGCGAAATAAGAATTACTCCCAAAACAGAGCAGGGAATAAGAAGAAGCAGCCTCGAAGAGATTTTTGGGAAGCTGAAGAAAACGAAACAAGGCGACCATCATAGTTTTAAACCCGGACAAGGCGATGAACTGAATCCTGACACCCGGCAGTTTCAGTTTGGTGATATGATTGAGCAGATTGATTTTACTGAAAGCATCCGCAATGCACAGATCAATCATGGTATTGATAGTTTCCGGATGCAGGAAGATGACTTATCGATAAGGGAAACAGATTTTAAAGCACAGACTTCTACGGTGCTGATGATTGATATTTCTCACTCCATGATTTTGTATGGCGAAGACAGGATTACTCCGGCTAAAAAGGTGGCGATGGCATTGAGCGAATTAATAAAAACAAGATACCCAAAAGACACATTGGATATAGTAGTGTTTGGTAATGATGCCTGGACGATTGAAGTGAAAGACCTCCCCTATTTACAAGTTGGGCCGTACCATACCAACACCGTTGCCGGTTTGGAACTGGCAATGGATATTTTGCGGAGAAGAAAGAATCCGAACAAGCAGATATTTATGATTACCGATGGTAAGCCTACTTGTTTGAAGATTGGTAAGCGATATTATAAAAATAGTTTTGGGCTTGACAGAAAAGTAGTGAACCGCTGTATCAACCTTGCAGCACAATGCAAGAAACTAAAAATACCGATAACAACTTTTATGATTGCTACTGATCCTTATTTGCAAAAATTTGTACAGGAGTTTACGGAAATGAATAATGGTAAAGCCTTCTTTGCATCATTGGATAAATTAGGAGCATTTATATTTAAAGATTTTGAAAGTGGGAAGAGAAAAACGGTGTATTAACCCTCTGTCCCCCTAAAGGGGAGACTTAGGTCAATGATTTAATTTTTTTTCTAAAAATTACTGAGAGAAACAGGTACAAGAAATTTAAACCCTTAGGGAACTTCCCCTCCCCGGAGGGGTAAATAAAGGAAAATTATAAAATAAGTAATCCGGGGTGGGTTGATGAGTAGCGAACAAACCTATGAAGAGTGATTATTGTTTCCTTTCACTGAAAGAAAACAATAACAGAACAAGTTCGCAGCGAAGATGCCATGAAAAACTAAAGCTGGCAACAAAATAAAAAAAGAAAAAACTAAGATGAACATCAAAAAAATAAAAACACTCGGCGAGCTTAAAGCAAGTGGCTATCAACCTAGGAGCATCAAAGAAGAGATACGACAAAACCTGATTGCAAAACTCAAAAAAGGCGATCCTACTTTTTCCGGTATCGTTGGCTATGAAGACACCGTTATACCGGATGTAGAAAGAGCATTGCTCAGCAAACATAATATTTTGTTTTTGGGATTAAGGGGGCAAGCCAAAACAAGAATGGCAAGGCAGATGACGGAGTTGCTGGATGAATATATTCCTGTAATCAGTGGTAGTGAAATAAGCGATGACCCATTGAATCCTGTTTCAAAATTTGCCCAAGAAGAAATTACAACGCATGGTGATGAAACGGCTATCCACTGGATTCATCGCAGCGAACGGTACGGAGAGAAACTGGCAACGCCTGACGTAAGTGTGGCCGACCTGATTGGTGATATAGACCCAATTAAAGCCGCCAATTTAAAATTGAGCTTCGCTGATGAAAGAGTGCTTCATTATGGCATCATTCCAAGAAGTAACCGGGGCATATTTGTCATCAATGAATTGCCTGACTTGCAGGCAAGGATACAAGTTGCTCTTTTTAATATTTTAGAAGAAGGTGATGTACAAATCCGTGGATTCAAATTGAGATTGCCGTTAGATATTTTGTTTGTGTTCACTGCCAATCCTGAAGATTATACAAACCGTGGTTCTATCGTTACTCCGCTAAAAGACAGGATTGAAAGCCAGATATTAACACATTACCCCAAGTCGTTGGAAAATGCACTGGAGATAACCGAACAGGAAGCTGAAATAAGCGATGAGCAAAAAGAAAGAGTAAAAGTAAGCGACCTGGTAAAAAGATTGATAGAACAAATTGCTTTTGAAGCAAGAGCAAGTGAATTTGTAGATAAGAAAAGTGGGGTGAGTGCAAGGCTTACTATTTCAGCTTTTGAGAATGCAGTGAGTTCAGCAGAAAGAAGAGCCATCATTAATAATGAGAACCAAACACAGGTCTGGATGAATGATCTGACAGGTATCATCCCTTCCATAACCGGGAAAGTGGAATTAGTATATGAAGGTGAACAGGAAGGCCCTTACCAGGTAGCAATGAATCTGGTGGACAAAGCTATCCGATCACAATTCGTAGAGTATTTCCCCAACCCTGATACATTAAAGAAAAGGAGAAACACCGGCAAGCCTTCGCAGGAAGAACAAAAAGATGACAATCCTTACCGTTCCATCACTCAATGGTTTGACAAAGGCAATAACCTGAATATTTCATTTAACACCAGCGACAAGGATAAAATATTATTACTGTATAAAGTGGATGGCCTGCATCCATTAGTAAAAAAATATTTTCCAAAAGTAAATGAAGAACAAGCTGCTTTGCTGATGGAGTTTGTACTGCATGGACTTTCTTCTTATTCGCTGATAAGTAAGAAAATTTTTGAGAACAAAGTGGAGTTTAAAGACCTGATGGGCAGTATGATGAACTTTACCGAAAAGGATTTTGAATTTGATGAAGAGGCATAAAAAAGGTTCTGCCGTATAGCAGAACCAATATAATTTTTTATCCGGAAGGGTAAATTATTTCAGCAGCCATCCCAGTTTAATACCAAATGTAAAGGAAAACCCCGGACTTGTTCCTGCCCTTGCATTGGCATAATTAAAGGCCGATGCATTATACCCATAGTCATAAATGTAATCGTAAACAGGTTTCTTATTATCTACTCCATAACCAATGCCTTGATAAATATCAAGCAATAAATTTTCACCTAACACCCATTGTCTTCCAACTTCAATCTGTAAAGCACCGAAAGTAACGTTTTGCTTTCCTACTTCATAAGTGTTATTAGCCTTCTCTACAATCCTGTTTTCCTTATAATTTCCAATGTACAATATGGGTTTAACATAAGTGCCCTGCATAAGGTGAGTGGCTTTTGATTTTCCGAATAAAATAAAATCAGGCAGTTTCCCGAATTTATATCCACCGGTAACAAAAAAACCACCGGGGCTTCTCTTTACTTCGCCTAATTGATTGTTCTGACCATTGTAGTAATTGATGATCTCCGATTTACCGGCTCCTATTATTCCTAATGACACTTCAAAACTTTTGCCTACACCGGTACTTTTTTCAAATCCAATTTCTGAATATCCGTATAGAGCAGAGAGAAAATTAAGTTTTATCGCTTTATTACGCTGCCCGGCATACCGCTCAGGGTCTTTCAGGTTGTCCTCAAACTTTTGTTCTTTACCGTTTTGAAATACTATTTTTTTAATCCTGTCTGCTTCCAATACATACACAGGACCATCGGGATTATTAAATTCCTTGTATTTGATTTCACTGGAGCCGATTTCAATTATTTTGGCTTCCACTACTTTACCATTGTTGCGGTAAATTTTGTCCTGTGAAATACCGGCTTGCAGCAAGCAAAAAAGAATGCCCGAAAGCAAAATGATCTTTCTCATAAAAATTGTTTGAATTAACTGGCAATTTATATCAAATAAACGCTGCACCCAAAAAGTTAAATAATGTTAACCTTTTCCATGACCTTTTGTATGCTGACATTTTCAGTATTAATACATTACCATATAAAGCCAAAAGACAAATAAGCCCCGGGCAAAAATCCATGTTTTGTAAACCCTGGTGAAACTCCTGCACGGAATATTGATTTTTTATTATACTTCCTGTATCCAATATTTAGTGAAGGATAAAGTGTACTGGTTGAAAAATCAGGGTAAACCAATGTAAACCCTTTCTGGTCATCACTCACTTCATCAATATCAAGATATTGAATATCTGCCCCCAATTCAAAATATCTATTGTTGGTACCGAAAAGTTTATATCCGCCAATAGTAGCTGTATGAGCCTGCAGGTATTTTGCAAAATTTGTTCCTGCCCCTGCCCTAAATCCGAAATGTGATGTTGAAAATTGATAATCGTAAATAATACTCACCAGTAGCCCATTCTTTCCCAACTCGGCCGATAAGGATTGGGTCTGCTTGTTTTGAGCATGGCTTATGAAATTCATAAAAAGAAGAACAAGAGAAAAAAATAATTTCATAGAATTAGTTATAAGAAGGATTTGCTTCTCTTTCCAATGTTTTAAAGTCTTATTCCAATACTCCCGCCTCCCCAAAATTTTACGGGAAAGTCTTTTTGCAATAAGGGAGAAATAAAAAACCGGTAAGTAATCCCTTTCTTGCGAACAGGCTGATATCTGTACCCGGCAAGTAAATACCAGTAAATACTTGTTTCGTCGCTAAAAAAATCATTCTTAGTACCGGGTTCCGGTAAACAAAATACTTTTGTTCCCCCAATTAATGAGGGCACAAGCCCGGCTCCTAATTCCAGCAGATGTTTAGTTTTACCAATCAGATAATTGATTCCAACAGGTATAGATAACTGGAACCCTCTGTTACAGGAATATCCCAACAAACCTAATGGAGTTCCGCCTAATCCAGCTCTGAAACCAATTCCCTTTTCTTTTTTTGCAAATCTTGAATCGAAATTAAAAGTGAAAAGACCACCCGGCCCTGCTGCTTCCAGTTGAAATTGAGCAGCATTTTTTGAAATTTTACTTTGAGAATACGTTGATACCGAAATCAATAACAGGATTGAAAATATGATACGGTTAAAATTCAACATACTTTTATATGACTACTATACCAGGCTTTTTGCTGCATCAGACGATATTCACTTCCCTTTCCAGCATTACATTGAACTTCGCTTTCACACTCTGCAATATTTCTTCGCTAAGATTATAGATTTCAGTGCCGCTTGCATTGGCATAATTTATTAATACCAATGCCTGCTGTGCGTGACAACCTGCATCTCCCCGGCGAAAGCCTTTCCAGCCGCATTGCTCTATTAACCAGCCTGCAGCTAATTTCAAATTGCCATTCTCTAATGGATAACATACAATAGTTGGAAACTGAGTCTTGAGTATTAAAAATTGTGCATTACTTATTTCAGGGTTTTTGAAAAAACTTCCTGCGTTACCAATCTTGGCCGGGTCGGGTAATTTTGAAGACCGGATTGCAATAACAGCATCGGAAATTGCTTTTATAGTGAGTTCTTTGACTTCCATTTTTTTCAACTCCTGCTCAATAGCTCCATAGCTGGTATTAAATCGTGGCTTTTTTCTTAGCTGATAAGTTACATTCAGTATTACAAACTGGTCTTTATACTTTCTTTTAAATACACTTTCCCGGTAACCAAATCCACAATCATTTTTTGTAAACGTCACTATTTTCTTTTCTTTTATATGCCAGGCTTCCATATCCCAAAACAAATCATCAATCTCCACACCATAAGCACCTATATTTTGCATGGATGATGCACCAACATTGCCCGGTATCAATGAAAGGTTTTCCACTCCCGCCCAGTTTCTTTTAATACAATGTAAAACAAATTGATGCCAGTTCTCCCCCGCCCCGGCTTTTACATACACATATTCTCTGTCCTCATGCAATTCAGTAATTCCCTTTATTTCATTCTTCAATACGAGTCCGTCAAAATCTTTGGTGAGTAAGATATTGCTGCCTCCGCCGAGTATAAGAGTCTGGAGTCTGGAGTTTGGAGTGAGGAGACTCCCTAACTCTTCAGCATCTTTAAAGCTGGCGAAGAATTTCGTTTTTGCATCAATACCAAATGTATTATATGGCTTTAGTGAAATATTTTCCTGAATTTGCATACTGCAAACATCCTGAATTTTTATGACAGCATCATTAGTCGGCGCAACAGGCCTAATCGGCAGCTATTTACTGGATCAATTACTGCAAGATGAATATTTTGATACCGTTAGGATATTGATACGCCGTTCTATGGAGTTTACCAATCCAAAACTGGAAAAGAAACTGGTGGACTTTAGCGATGCAGAAAGTTTTCGCTTAGCACTCGAAGGCAGCGATGTGGTCTTTTGTACCATTGGCACTACACAGAAAAAAGTAAAAGGCGACAAGGCTGCTTACCGAAAAGTGGATTATGATATACCAGTAAATGCAGCAAAATTTTGTAAGTTGAACGGCTGCGAAACATTTGTATTTGTATCATCCGTTGGAGCAAATAGCAAAAGCAATAATTTTTACCTGAAACTGAAAGGTGAAGTGGAAGATGCGGTAAAAGAAGCTCATTTAAAATCTGTACACATTCTTCGGCCATCTGTTTTATTGGGTGATAGAAAAGAATTTAGATTGGGAGAAAAAATTGGGAAAGCCTTTATGTCGGCCTTATCTTTTCTGATGCCAGCGAAATACAAACCCATACAGGGAAAAACTGTGGCGAAAGCCATGCGGGTGGCTTCAAAGAAAAGTGGAACCGGCTTCTATATTTATGAATACAGTGAAATGACCAGGTTAAAGGAATAAATATCAATAGATATCTTACTTTGTAATAAATTCAGGTATTGAAACAACCGACAAAAAAAATATGAAAAATTTACTCATTCTTTTGTGCTGCTTTCTCACCGCACAGTTTTCTTTTGCACAATCTCCAGATGCATGGTATAAAAAAGGAGATTCCCTTTATAAAGTAAAGAACTATAAAAATGCTGCTATGGCCTATTCCGCCGGTATAAAAATGCAGGGAAAAGAGGCTGATGTAAGCAATTACTGGCGGGCGGCCAGCAGGTGGGCAATGGCCAATGTTCCGGATAGTGCCTTTTATTTTCTTACTATACTTTCAAAATCAGCAACCGTTTCGCAAGGTGATGCAAATGGAATAGAAGGTGATAAAGATTTCAAGTCGGTTCAGGCTGATAAACGATGGAGACCATTAATGAATAAAATAATGGCACAGGGTACAGCTAATTATAAAGTAGATGAATTGATTTATGGAAGAAAAGACGGTATAGCCTTAACAATGCTTCATATAAAACCAAGAATGAAATCAAATGGCAAGTCAATCATTTGGGTAATTGCCGGTTCCTGGTTTTCTTCTTACCAGCAGGCGGAAAGAACTATTCGACCATCAGCAATGTTTTTGGATAAAGGATTTACTGTCTTCCTTGTTATACTTGGGTCGCAACCACGGTATGCCATACCCGATGAAATAGAAGATGCGAAAAGAGCCGTTCGCTATATCCGCTACAATGCAAAGCAGTGGCAGATAAACCCCAACCAAATCGGCATTACCGGCGGTTCTGCCGGTGGTCATCTTTCCCTGGCAGTAGCAATGGCTGATGAAAAAATAGATAGTGCAGCACAAGACCCGGTAAATCGTATATCATCAAGAGTACAGGCAGCGGCAGTGCTTTATCCACCCACCGATTGTCTGAACTGGGGAGGCGCCGGTCTTAGTTTTATTAACAATAAAAATTTACAAATAGCCAACCGGATATACGGTGCACTTGATTTTACAAAATGGAATGAGCTTACCACAACCTACGACCATATTACTGATACCAGTGCAAGAAATAAAATTGCCAGAGAGATGTCACCCATCTATTATGTTTCTGCTGACGACCCACCTATTTTTATTATTCATGGTGATGCAGATTTGACTGTGCCTTTGCAGCAATCACAAACATTTGTTGCCCGGTTAAAAGAAGCCGGTGTTGAAAACAAATTTATCATTAAGAAAGGCGGGGTTCACAATCCTGCAACGATGATGCCGGAGTTTTTGGATTTTGCGGATTGGTTTGATAAAGAGTTGAAATAGAAAATTGGCTATATTTAGCTAGCTTGTAAATATATTAACCAATCACTCTTATTCTTATGACATTTAGTGAATATTTATTAAACCTAGGTTTTGAAATAAATCCTTTTCAATTTTCGAACGCCGATAAGGAGATTGATTATATCAGCGACTATTTTATTAAGCCGGATTACTTTGAAGACATTTGGGGAAACCCATATGCACCGGTTTCTAGTATAGTTTATGCACCAAGAGGTGCTGGTAAGACCGCACAGCGAATCATGATAGAAAAAAGGTCTAAACAATCTCCAGATATTTTAACTATCGCTTACACAAACCATGATTTAACAGAATTCAAATCAATTGATGAGGTAGGGTTAACCTATCACCTCACATATTTAAATAGGCTTTTATTATTAGCTTTTTTTAAAAGAGTTCAAGACCCAGATTTTCAATTTGACTTTACTTTCAGTTTCACAGAAAGGCAATTTCTATATAAAGTCGCAAGGATTTATTTATTTGATACTCCTGCATCTTTTCCAAACCAAGCAATATCCTCATTAAAAACTGTTGAAGATTATGCAGTAGATATTTGGAAAGGATTCAAAGAACCAATTGCTAATGTAATAAGACAAATTACAAAAGGTAAAGGAGTAGAAATTGATATATCAACAATTGATATTGATAAAAAGCTACAATTAAGCCATAAAGACAATTTCATAAATATAATTGAATTACTAAAAAAGACTGGATATAATAGCATACTAATTCTTATTGACAAAGTTGATGAGCAAAGCCTAACTGGTAATAACCCGGAAGCAAGCTTTAAATTAATTTCTGAATTAATAAAGGATTTAGAACTACTCGAAATAGCTAGTGTGAGCTTTAAATTTTTTCTATGGGATGCTTTAAAACAATATACTGTAATAACAGCCAGACCTGACAGGGTTTTTTCTTATGATTTAAAATGGGATTGGAAACAGATTAGAGAAATGCTCAATAAGAGAGTAAGCTCCTACAGTAAAGGAAAAATATCAAGTTTTCAAGACATGTTTACTGATATAAAATTATTTGGAAG